>ERZ826146.114-NODE-114-length-90781-cov-5.000077_pt1 | contig 90781 bp, 75 predicted proteins | sample MGYA00519857_ERZ826146 | MGnify/ENA primary metagenome ERZ826146 (study PRJEB31778, sample SAMEA3449222) | human gut metagenome | biome: human gut; feature: human-associated habitat; material: faeces | place: United Kingdom | collected 2010/2012 ...
CCGGCCAGGGACACGCAGAGGATGCCTGCCCACATGCCGATGTGGCTGTCGTCGCCGGTCTTCGCCGGGGAGCCGGTGGCTTGGATTGTCGCCTTCTCCACGTATTCGCAGACCTCACAGGTGCGGGTCTTTTCTCCGTCCTTTCTGAACGTCGCCTTTTTGGTGATGACCCATTTGCCGAAGGTGTGGGACTCCTTGGCTACGACCACTTCGCCGCAGCACGACCATTTCTGCTCGTGGGTGGTCTTGGTGGTCGTCCATTCCTTCTTGCCGGTGTGGTTGCCGGAATCCTTTTCGCCGTATTTGCCGCCGCAGCCGGCGCAGGTTGCTTTCTCCGTGCAGGTGGCGGTGCCGCCGGAGCAGCTGACCGTCTCCGTGTGAGCCTTGTCACGTTTGCAGACGTGGGTGTGCGTACCGTCGCCGTTGGACGTCCACTTGCCCCAGTCGTGGCCGAGGGCGGGGATGGACACGTCTTTGGATGCGTCCTTTGCCCAGTCGGCTTTAAAGGAAACCTGATATCTCCCCAGGCCAGCCGCAAGGCAGGTCGGCTCGGTGATGACGGAATAGTCTCCCGTGACGGTTTCGGATTCCACGTGGGCAGCGTCATTCTTGCAGACGCGCTTTGCGGTACAGGTATAGCCGGTCCCGGTCTGCGTCCATGTATACGTTGCCGTACCCCAGGTATGGCCGATGGCGGGAAGGAGAACGTCCTTGGTCTGCGCGGGGAAGCCATACGCAGCAGAGAACGTTGCCGTATATGTGCCGGTACCTGCATTCAGGCAGGTCGGCGCCTTTTTCACAGCGTAGGTCACGGTCGCAATATCGGAGACATCGGCATCGCAGTTTTTGCACTTGCCGGATGCCACGCACATATAGCCGTCCGTAACGGCTGTCCATGTATAGCTCGGTTCATCCCAGTCATGGTCGAGAACATTGCCGGTCTCGAAGGTTTCCGTTCCCTTTTCGCCGCAGAAAGTACAGGACTTGTAGTAGACCGCCTTTGCCGTGCAGGTGGCGGCGGATTTCAGGTATTGTTCTGCGACTTTCTCTGTAAAGCTGTGTGCGCCCAGCCCGCCGTATGCGGCGCCGCAGGTCGTACAGGCTGCCCTGTCCTTGCAGGTGGCCTTGCCGCCGACGTGCGCGGCTTTGTTTATGATGGCATTGCAGCAAGAATACACCTGCCAGTGCTCCTTGTCGTTTCCCTGCCACTCGTTCGGCTTAGGGGCACTGTGGTTGGTCGGATCGAGGTTACCATACTCTTTGCCGCAGGTCGTACAGACGGCTTTTTTGTTGCAATAGGCCGTGCCGCCGGTATGGACATGGGCTGCACCGTATTTCAACTCCAGCTTTTTGTCCGCATTGTATTCCACATGGCGTCCAGCGTCGTCGGAGGAGAAATAACCCGAATAGTCTGTTTCGCTTGCGGTGGAGAATACGCACAGGCCGGTTGAAATGCCGATATTCGCGCCGCCGGTAAGGGTTCCCAGTGTGATGGTCGGGAACTTACCACTATTATAAAACCCATAGGACAGATACAGGTTTTCAGTGGTCGTGGCTGAATCAGGCGTATATGTCCGGGTGTTCCCGGTAATAACGGGGGAACCAGAGATGCTGATCTTGCCGACACCGGACCATAGGTTGCTTTCCACGTATACACCGCCGCCATGGCGGCCCTCATTTGTTCTGACCGTGTTCTTGGTGATGGTGCCGCCGTACAGATTCAATGCGCCTTTTGTGCCCACATAGATGCCGCCGCCGTCACTGGTAGCTGTGTTTTCCGTGATCGTGCCGCCGTACATGTTCATCGTGCCGTTTACTATCTCAACGCCGCCGCCAAAGCCTGTTCTATTACCGCCTCTCAGCGTGCCGCTGTACATGTTAAAAGTGGCCTTATAATCGGAAGCATCGTCAACACTGACGCAGCAGTTTGAACCACCAAGAACCGTTCCCGTCTTTTGGGCGCTGCAATCACACAGATAAAGCGTGGCACCCTCCCTGCCAACCCAAATAAAGTATTGTCCCAAATTGAGCGTATGCCCGTTCAGGCAGAGATAGAGCGTCTTTCCTTCCTGGATAGACAAATTGTAGTCTAATGTTATGTCATCCTCCAGATAAACGTAGGCTACATCGACCTTTTCGATCCAGAAAACCTGGCGAAGGTAGTTTGCTTTCGTGCACGGCTTATAGGTCACAACGTTGGTATGGTCGCTATGATCGCCCGCGTTGACGCTGCCGCCGCAGAAGCAGTGGGTATGCGCCGCCTGCACGGCAGCGCCGCCCTCCGCGAGCTGCGGAGCAAGGGCGGACGCTTCGCCGCCTTCAGGCGTCCCGTCCTCTTCAAACGCTTCGTCGTCCTCGTCTTCGGGCGCGGGATCGTCCGCATCCGGCACTTCGGCATACAGAGCGCAGTTTTCCGGCTGCGCGCCCTCCGCGCCGCAGACGGGGCAGCCTTCGTTCACTTCTTCCGCTGTGCAGGCCGTTTCGCAGATGCACGCGGGCAGGTTTTCCCCGCCGTCCTCGGCAAAGGCTGCGGTGGGCAGCACCGACAGTGCCATGATGAGCACAAGCAGAATACTGAGCAGTCGTTTCTTCATGGTGATTCCTCGCTTTCTTCCGGCGTCTCCCGTCCCCCATGGGAGGCGCGTTGACAGAAGGGCATTGCATCGGGATCTATCACGATGCAAGAGAGTACTCCCTTGCAATACGTATCGGCTTATTTCTTCACAGGCTCTGTCAGCCCGGTGAGGGAAAATTCGTAGCGCATGGCCAGCGCCTTGAACAGCTTCTGCATCACCTGTTCGGCAATCGCCCGGATGTCCAGCCCCTCAACGAAGCGGATGACCTGCTCCACTTCCTCCTTGGGGACGCTGTACGCCCGCAGGCTCATGGTGAGAAACAGCCTTAGCTTCTTTTCCAGCGTCAGCTCCCCGTCGCAGGGGTGTGCCATATAGCCGCGCATGATGCTGGCCGAGCCGATCTCCATATCGTAAAAGTCCCGCTCTGTGGCGTCCGGCAGGTAGCTGCCAAAAATGCCGTGCAGCTCCTTCGCCGTCTCCCGGAGAATATATTCGGAGGCCTCCTTCTCGGTGTAGGCTTCAATATAGATTTCCCGGAGATTTTCGTTCAGCTCCGTCAGGGTCATCTGGATGGCCGTCTCCACCGCGTAGACGTACACCGGCGGCAGCTTCGCCCCCGCCTCATCCCGGGCCATGGCGAATTGGTTGGAGAACATGAATTCCACCAACTCTGTCAGGACGCCGTCCTTGGCACGGAAAATATTCTGGAAGGTGCTGTAGGAAACGTCGGCTTTTTCAATAATCTCCGCCAGCGTCGAACGTTTGTAGCCCTTTTCCAGAAAGAGCCGAACACAGACGGTGAGAATCCGTTTTTTCGCGGGCAGACTTGCGCTTGTAATGGCCATAGGGGTCACTCCTCTTATTGGATGGTATATATACCATCAGTATATCACGCTCCCTTAAGAATCGCAATCCCTTTTTTGGCGCAAATCGGGGAAACTTTTCCCGAAATGGAATCTTAAGAAACGTCGGCATCGACTTTCTTTGGCGCATGTGCTATGATGGGACAAAAAAGGCAGGTGCGTGATATGCGGGAGATCTTATTGCTGGAAGACGACACGACGCTGGGCAGGGGCATTCAGCTGGCGCTGCAAGGCCCGGATGTGACGATCGCCCTGACCGGGACGCTTTCTCAGGCGCGGGAAATGCTGGCGCAGAAGAAATTTGACCTGCTGATTCTGGACGTGAATCTCCCGGACGGCAGCGCTCTGGATTTGCTGCGGGAGGTGCGGCAGGGGGAAGCCGTTCCCGTGATCCTCCTGACGGCAAATGACCTGGAGATGGACGTGGTCACCGGGCTGGAATCCGGGGCGGACGACTACATCACGAAGCCCTTTTCCCTGGCAATTCTCCGGGCGCGGGTGAACGCCCAGCTTCGCCGGAGAGTGAAATCCTCCTGCGTGGAACTGGACGGCTTCCGGTTCGATTTTGAGCGGATGGCGTTCTGGAAGAACGGCGAACCCATTGAGCTGAGCAAGACGGAGCAGAAGCTCCTGCGGCTGCTGGTGGAGAACCGTGGGCAGACCGTGTCCCGGGGCGCCCTTATTGACCGCATCTGGACGGACGGGGCGGATTTCGTGGACGAGAACGCCCTGTCCGTCACGGTGAAGCGTCTGCGGGTCAAGCTGGAGGACGACCCGTCCAGCCCCCAATACCTGAAAACGGTGTACGGCCTCGGCTACACATGGGCGGTGAAGTGATATGACAGCCTTGGGATACGGAATTCTCGCGGCGGCAATCGTCCTCTGCGCCGCCGCGGTCTGGTGTGAGCGCCGGAAGACCCGGCGGACACTGGAAAAGCTGAATGAGATGCTTACCGATGCCATGCGGGGGGACTTTACGGAGGACAGCTTCGACGAGACGCTGCTTTCCGCGCTGGAAAGCAAGCTGGCGCACTACCTGGCGGCGTCCACGGTATCCGCCCGGAACGTGAGCACGGAAAAGGAAAAGCTGAAAACCCTGATCGGGGACATTTCCCACCAGACGAAAACACCCATTGCCAACATTCTGCTCTATGCCCAGCTCCTGCGGGAGCAGCCGGGGAACACGGTGTGTCTGGACGCGCTGGACGCCCAGACGAGGAAGCTCCAAAGTCTCATTGAAGCGCTGGTGAAGACCTCCCGGCTGGAATCCGGGGTAATCGCTCTGCGCCCGGAGCCGGGGGCGCTTCAGGACGTTCTATCCTCGGCGGTATCCCAGCTGGAGCCGAAGGCCGGGGAAAAGAACATTTCCATCGCCCTCGTTCCCACGGATGCCGAAGCGGTTTTCGACGCAAAATGGACAGAGGAAGCCGTATTTAACCTGCTGGACAACGCCGTCAAGTACTCCCCCGCCGGCGGGGCGGTTCGTGTGTCCGCGTCCGCCTACCAGATGTTTTCGGCCATTCACGTAGCGGACAACGGGCCGGGGATACCGGAGGACGAGCAGCCGAAGGTATTTCAGCGCTTCTACCGGGGCTCAAGCAATCCCACGGAGGAAGGCGTGGGCATCGGGCTGCATCTGGTGCGTCAGATCGCGGAGGGGCAGGGCGGCTATGTGAAGGTCAGCTCCAAACCGGGCGAGGGCAGCACATTTTCCCTGTACCTCCCCCGTGAAATCTGTCAACACTGTTAGATTCCGGAAAGAATGTAGAAAGAATCCTGTAGTAAAGTCTGTAGTGTGAAAACAATACAGACTTTTCTATTTGGGAGGTTATTATGAGTATTTTGGAAACCAGAAACCTGCGCAAAATCTACGGCTCCGGGGACACGGAGGTTCGGGCGCTGGACGGCGTGAACCTGAGTGTGGACAGCGGCGAATTTGTCGCCATTGTGGGCACCTCCGGCTCCGGGAAATCCACCCTTCTGCACATGCTGGGCGGCCTTGACCGGCCCACCTCCGGCAGCGTGATCGTGGACGGGAAGGACATCTTTTCCCTGAAAGATGAAGCGCTGACCATTTTCCGCAGGCGGAAGATCGGCTTTGTCTTCCAGAGCTACAATCTGGTGCCGGTGCTGAACGCCAGGGAAAACATCGTCCTGCCCATCCAGCTGGACGGGCGGCAGGTGGATGAGGATTTCCTCGACAAAATTGTAAACACCCTGGGCCTTGAAAAGAAGCTGGGGAGCCTTCCCAGCCAGCTGTCCGGCGGTCAGCAGCAGCGGGTGGCCATCGCCCGCGCCCTTGCCGCCGCCCCCGCCATCATTCTGGCGGATGAGCCTACGGGCAATCTGGATTCCAGAACCAGTCAGGACGTGCTGAGCCTGCTGAAAGTCACCAGCCAGAAATTTGCCCAGACCATTGTCATGATCACCCACAACGAGGAAATCGCCCAGACGGCGGATCGGATCATCCGCATTGAGGACGGACGGATCGTGAGGTGAGCGGCATGAAGGTGAAAAACGGAAGCTGTATTCGCCATCTAAGCTTCAAGACCCTGATGTCCGCGAAAAAGCGGAACATCATCGCGGTGCTTGCCATCGCCCTGACCGCCCTGCTGTTCACGTCTCTCTTTACCATCGTAATGTCCATCAACGAGACGAACCAAAACTACCAGTTCCGCTCTGTCGGCGGGTATGCTCACGGTGCGTTCAAGGACGTGGACGAAGACCAGATCGCGGTGCTTTCGGCACATCCCGACGTCAAAGCCGTGGGCGTGCGGACGGTGTTGGGTCTTGCCACCCAGGGCGCTTTTGAAAAGGACTACGCCGAAGTCAGCTACATGGACGACAACAACGCCAAGTGGAGCTTTTCCCAGCCCACGGTGGGACGCACCCCGAAAAGCGGGAACGAAATTACCATGGACACCAAAGCTCTGGAGCTTCTCGGCGTAAAGCCGGAGTTGGGGGCACAGGTGAAGGTCACTTACACGCTGGCGGACAAAGAACAGATGGGCTGGGACATCACCGACACCTTTACGCTGGTAGGCTGGTGGGACTACGACGAGCTGCTGAGCGTTCACTTCCTCAACGTTTCCAAGGAATACGCCCAGAAGATCGAAAGAAAAGCCGTGGCGGGAGGCATGAAGCCCTTCCGCACGGATTTGAGCGTCATGCTGAGAAGCTCCCTGAACATTGAAAACGACCTGACCAGAATTGGCGAGGACTGCGGCTACAGCATCGGCGAGGAGGCGGGGCAGCTTCGCATCGGCGTCAACTGGGGCTATACCGCTACCCAGATCTGGGACACGCTGGGCGTTGGGGGAATCCTCGCCATGCTCGCCGTGCTGATTCTGGTGGCGTTTACGGGATATCTGGTGATCTACAACATTTTCCAGATCTCCGTGGCGGGGGACATCCGCTACTACGGGCTGCTCAAGACCATCGGCGTCACGCCGAAGCAGCTGCGGCGGCTGATCCGCCAGCAGGCGCTGCTGCTGAGCGCGCTGGGCATCCCGGCAGGCTTGCTGCTGGGCTACGGCGTTGGTGCCGCGGCGGTTCCCATCACCATGTCCACCTCCACGATGGGAGGGCGGTACACCACGGTCAGCGTTTCCCCATGGATATTCCTGTTTTCCACAGTGTTCGCCCTGCTGACGGTGCTGCTTTCCTGCGCCCGGCCGGGGCGAATTGCCGGGAGGGTCTCTCCTGTGGAGGCGGTGCGCTACACCGAGCGTCAGTCGGCGGGGAAAACGCACCGGAAGGGCAGCAAAGTCACGCCTGTTCAGATGGCCGCCGCCAACTTAGGCAGAGATAAAAAGAAGACGGCGCTCGTGATGGTGTCGCTGTCCCTGACCGTCGTTCTGCTGAATCTGCTGGTCACGTTTATCGGCGGCTTTGACATGGACAAATATCTGAGCCGGCGAAGCTGCGCGGACTTCCTCATCAGCACACCGGACTACTTTAACTATCGGGGTTTTTCCCTGACCAAAGAGGCTGTGGAACCGGTGCGGGCAAACACAGCGCACTCTCTGGAGGGCTTTGCCTATCAGACCGGCGGGGTGGGTATGTATCTGCCGGAAAGCGTCTGGCGGGATGAAGCCGCCTTCTACAGCCGGGATACGGATATGGACATCGACACGCTTCTCGCCCAGACGCCAAGAGACGGCGACAAGGTGCAGGCGGTGTCCCAGATAGAGGGGCTTGACCCAACGCTTGGAGAAAAGCTCACGGTGATCGACGGCAGCTTGGATTCCCTCTGGGAACCGGACAGCCATGCCATCGCCATTGCCGTGAATCTGGATGATTCCGGGAAGCTGCCTAACCCCGGGATTTATCCCGCCGTGGGCGAGAAAATCAAAGTCACCTATGGAAACGGCGATACTGCGCACGACGTAACCTACACCGTCTGCGCACTGGTGGACGTTCCCTACAACATGAGCAGCCGGTTCTATACCATGGGCTATGAGGCAATCCTCAGCGCGGACGCCCTGTACCGGGACGCCGGGGAGGACAACGTGTTTCCCATGCTCTACCTCTTTGACACCCCCAGTCCCGAGGCGGAGGCCGCCGCGGAAAGCTACCTTGCCCGGCTCACTTCCGACCCCGACAGTCCCCTGATGTACGAAAGCAAGGCGACCCACCGGGCATATTTTCAGGAGTTCCGGATGACCTTTGTGATTCTGGGCGGGCTGCTGTGTGCCATCATCGGCATTGTGGGTATTCTGAATTTCTTCAACGCCATGATGACCGCCATTCTGGCGCGGAGCCGGGAATTCGCGGTTTTGCAGTCGGTGGGCATGACCGGCCGTCAGCTGGAAACTATGCTTCTCTGGGAGGGGCTGCTGTACACCCTTGGTTCCGGCCTGATCGCGGGGCTTCTGTCCGCCGCGATAAACCCGCTGGCGGGGCGGCTTCTGGAAAGCGCCTACTGGTTCTACAGCTATCACTACACCATCACCCCGGTACTGGCCATGCTGCCCGCCTTCATCGTGCTTGGCTGCGCCATCCCGGCGGTCATGTACCGTCAGGCGGTGAAGCAGAGCATCGTCGAGCGGCTGAGAAGTCTGGATACGTAACTATGGGAACAGCGGGAAGCCGGTCGGCCTCCCGCTGTTTTTTTGAATTTTTTTGCATTATCGTGTGTTTTACTTGAATTAGTCCGGTTTATTGGACACATCGCATTGTATAATCCTCTCAGAAACCCAAAAAAGATTATGGATGGAGGAAAAACTATGCGTTTTACGATCAGTGGTTTTGGTGGAGCGTCCAAAGAGGGACAGGAAACTCCGGCAGTGCGGGAGGCAGAACCGGTCAGCGCCGCGCCCCGGAAGTCTGTGGTGCAGGTTTGTTTTCCGGAGACCGGAAGGTCGCTCGCCTATTACAACGACCGGTTCAACCTGAAGGCCGGCGACCGGGTCTATGTGAGCGGCAAGCTGGAAGGGGTTCTCGGCATCGTGACCAGCGTGAATTACAATTTCAGGATTCGGCTGTCCGAATATCAGAAGGTCATTTTCCAGGTAAATACCCGGGTGCACGGCAGATTTTACATGTCCGCTTCCCATTTTATCACCTTCGACTCCACTGCTCTCCCCGCCGCCCAAGTAACAAGCTGGTTCCGGGCACCCGTCGGCGAAGGCGAGGAATTTGCCAGCGGAAACGACGATTTCCCCTTCTCTCTGGAGCATTTGGAGGAAATGAAGATCACCAATGCCATTGCGGAGCGGGGACACGACTACTACATGGAGAACCGCGTCCGTTATCTCTGTCTGGATGGGACAAAGGGGTATGCAGTCGTGGAAGGGACAAAAGCATACGCCGTTGAATTCCGCTATCACGACGGGGAAATCCAGAATTTACTGTGCGACTGCTTTTGCAGCTATCCCTGCAAGCATGAATTTGCCGCGATGCTTCAGCTTAAGGAGACGCTGGGACACATTGCCAAGCACTATGCGCATGAGTACGAGCAGACCGGCTATTTTGCGGCTATCGCAAAGGAGACATTTTTCGCATTTGCCATCAGTAACTGTCAGGAGGGCGGTTTTTCTCTGTGACGGGGAGAGACTGGCGGCTCCCGCCGGTCATCGCCTGCGCCGTTTCTCCCTGAAATTCCATTTCATTGCCCCTGCGGCTTGATCTCGACCGTCCTCCCACCCAGATTTTCATAGACGCGGTGGGAAACGGACAAAACTGTCCGCCCCTCAGAGGCGCGGCGCAGAGCTTCCAGAACGCGCTCCTCCGTCTCGGCGTCCAGATTTGCTGTGATCTCGTCCAGCAGAAGCACCGCCGGGTCCGCCGCCGCGGCGCGGGCGATGGACAGAAGCTGCCATTCGCCCTGTGAGAACATGCCCTCGGTGCATACCGTGGCGTAGCCCTCCGGCAATGCCTGAATAGCCGCGTCGATCCCGGCAAGGTGCGCCGCGTTCTTTGCCATATCTTCCGTTATCTGCGGGTCACCAAGGGTGATCTGATCCAGCACCGTCCCCGGCACGCGGGAAAAGTGCTGCTCCACACAGCTGATGCAGGTTCGGCGCTCCTGATCCGAAATGGTCGAAACGTCCACGCCGCCAATGGTAATCGTACCGGCTTCCGGACGATAAAGCCCCAGCAGAAGCTTGAACACAGTGCTTTTTCCTGCGCCCGTCCGGCCTACCAGCGTGACCTGCTCGCCCTGCCTTACGGTCATGGAAAAGTTCTGCAAAACAGGCTTTTCCCCGTAGCCGAAGGTCACGTGGGACAGTACCACGTCCCCCCGGGCGGCGGTTTCCCGATGCTCCGGAATGTTGCGCTCCGGCTGGCTTAAGAATGCGTCAATGCGCTTGACCCCGGCCATGGCCGACTGAATGGTCTGAATCTCCATGCCAAGGCTTTCAATGGGTGCAAAAATGCGGGATATGTAGCTGATAACGGCCACCGACGTGCCTACCGACATGCCGAACAGACGCAGGATTTCCGCATTTCCGGAGGCGGACAGCAGCATGACGATGCCCACCACCACGGCGTTCAGCAGCAGAACCACCGGGGAATAGATGGCGTCGTAAAAATTGGTCCGCTCCATGGCGGCGTAGCTGTCCCCGATGCGCTTATCGTACCGGCGCTCCATGTAATCTTCCAGCCCCAGCGCCCGGATGGTGCGGATGTTGTGCAGCGTCTCCGGCACCTGACCGGACACGGCGGCGACGGCGCGGCGGTTGTTCAGCTGGGCGGCCAGCATCCGCTTCTGCACGTGGCGGGTGAACAGGGCAAACAGGGGCAGAACCAGCAGCAGAATCAGGGCAAGACCGGTATTTTTCACCGCGATGACCGCCATGATGGACAGAATGCGGCACGCGTCCGCCACCATGCTGATGATGCCGGAGGTAAACAGCGCCTCAACCGTGTCCACATCCCCGGAAAACCGGGCGGCGACCTCGCCGGGATTCTGGTCAACAAGGGTGCCTGCGGGCAGCCGGGTCAGCTTCCGGGACATTTCCGAGCGCAGGGCGTGGGTCATTTTCTGGCCGAACAGCACGAGCAGGCTTTCCTGCGCGGAGGAAAGCAGTCCCTCCAGCGCAAGACTGCAAAAGTAGCCCTGTACCGCGAGAAACGTCAGTCCGCTGCCCACGGTCAGGCGATCGACCACCCGTGCCAGCAGCAGCGGCGGGAGCAGGGACGCACCCACCGACGCCGCCACGCAGAGAACCGTCCCCACCGTGAGAAGATGGTGGGTCGCTGCCGCCGTCCGTATCGCGGCGAATACACCGTTTTTATTCATGAGTCTGCCCTCCTGTCTGGCTTTCATAGAGCTGCCGGTACACCGGGACGGATGCCATCAATTCCTTGTGGGTGCCGACGGTGGTTTTGCCGTCCTCCATAAAGATCACACTGCGCATCTGCGGGAAGTGATACAGGCGGTGAGAGATCAGGAACACAACCTTATCCTTTGCGTATTCCTGTAAATTTGCGAACACGGTATCCTCGGTATTTCTGTCCAGCGCGGAGAATGGGTCGTCCAGAACCAGAACGGGTCTGGGGTGGGCAAGGGTTCTTGCCAGCGCCAGCCGCTGCGCCTGACCGCCGGAAAGCCGCGTGCCGCTGCTGCCGATGACGGTATCCAGCCCCGCTTCCATGGCAAGCACTTCATGATCCAGCGCCGCCGCGGCAAGATACGGCTTCGCGTCCTGATTGCTTCCGCAGAGGACGTTATTCTGGATGGTGTCGGCGCTCAGCTCCGGGTCGTGCCCCAAATATCCCACGGTCGCCGCGGTTTGACGGGGGGTGAGGGCGGAAAACTCGGTCTTCCCGAATTTCGCCGAGCCGCCGTAGGGCGCTTCGCAGAGGAACACCCGCCCGAAGGTGGACTTGCCGCAGGCCACCGGCCCGGTAACGCCGATGATATCCCCCGGATGGGCCGTCAGGCTCAGCCCGGAGAAAACCGGCTGGTCGCCGTAGGCAAAGGAAAGATTCTCAAGGGTCACGTCCATCGCTGACGGAACGGCGAGAGGCTCCAGCGTCTCCGGGGACTTCATCAGCGGCTGAATGCGCTTCCATGAGACCTCCGCCTTCTGCACCGAGTTGAACAGCTTCGCCGCCTTGGAGGATTTCACCGTCAGCTTGGTAAAGCAGGAAAGAAACGTAGTGAACGCCGCAATATCCCATGCGCGCCACCCGGAACCGAGGACGTTTTTCGCCCCGAACCACAGAATGAACAGCACCCCCGCCTCCGACGCGGCCAGATACAGCGGCGGCAGGGCCGACTGCCATACGTTGCTGAGGACGGCGGTCTTCTCATAGGTGTCCAGCGTATGCTCGTACTGCCCCTCCCGGGTGCTTTCGCAGCCGTAAATGCGGTAGGTCACGGCGTTCTGCGCCCGATCCAGCGTGGCCGTGCTGAGTGCGCCCGCCGCTTTTTTGTAGGCGGCGCCCGCACGCTGGACGTTCCGCTTCATCCACGCCGCGCAGACGTAGGACACCGGCGTAAACAGCAAACTCAGGATCGCCAGACGCCAGTCGTATACCAGAAGCATGACGGCGTAGCCCACCAGCGCCACGCCGGTGTCGAAGACCTCAGTGGTGAATTTCCGCATTCCCTCCACGCAGTCGTCCACGTCGGAGATGGCCTTGGTCATCAGCTCGCCCGCGCCCTCCTGCTCCAGCGACGCCCGGCTTCTGCGCACCAGATTGGCGTACAGGATGCCCTTCATCCGGCGGTTGATGTTGTTGGCGAAGCGGCGGACATAGAACCGCTTGATAAACCGCGCGGCCTGCACCCCCAGCGTGACGAGAATATAGGCAAGCACCAGAACCGCCATTTTCCCGGCAGTGGCATTCCTGCCCAGAATGTCCGCAAGGCACTGCGCCAGCCGCCCTTCAAACCAGGGCGTGGCAAGCAGACCGATGTTGTAGATCAGGCCGGAAATGGTCACAAGTGCCAGCGGCAGCCATTCGACGCGGAAATACGAACCGATCCTGTCCGGGCGGAAGGTTTTTTCACGCTTCATCGCTGTCGTCCCCCTTTGCCGCCTGAATAAAGTGCGGGAAGCCCGCCCGGCTTTCCGCCTTGGATGCCGCGTAGAGCTTGTTCAGCGCGGCGGCAAAGGCGGCGGCTTCCTCTTTTGTCAGCGTATCCGTCAGGTATTCGTAAAAGGCCGCTTCGATCTCCGCTTTGGAGGATTTCAGGTTCTCCGCCTTTTCCGTGGGGTACAGCAGCTGACTGCGCCGGTCGTGGGGGGCGTCCCGGCGGACGAGGTAGCCCTTCGCTTCCAGATTTTTTGTTCTGCGGGCGATGGCGGCTTTGTCCGCGTGCAGCAGCTCCGTCAGCGCCGCCTGTGTACAGCCGGGATTGTGGCGCAGGGCGTGGATCAGGTCGATCTCCGCCGTGCCGACGCCGGTTTCCCGCATGGTGCGCAGAACCAGCTTTTCCGCCTCCCGGGCGATTTTGGTGATTTTCCGTTCCGTAATGTCCATGGCAGCCTCCTGACTCGTTGTAGATACATCGTTGTATGTACAACTATTATGCCACGCGCATTCCCGGACGTCAACAGCAAAATGCGCCCCGTTTCCCGATTTGTGGGAAAACGGGGCGCTGTTACTCAATCCGCATCGGCTTCCAGCGTTGCGCTGGACAGCTTGCCAACGACCTCCACGGATTGTATTTTATCGATGTTGATTGCGCTGTTGAACATGTCGAGAAAATCACCGTGTTCAATGACCCGCTTGAACAGGGTGTTGTCTGTCACGCTGTCCACAACGACAAAGTCGGTGCCGTCCGTCATGTGGAAGATGAGGGTCTGGATATCGCTGCCCGGCTCTGCGTAACGGGAAGACCGGATGCGAACGCACAGGGAGTTTACATAAATATCCCCCTGACCAAAGGTCCGATGGGGCAGACTGCCGCCGTCCGGGAGGGAAACGCACACCATTTCGTCCATGTGGGCTTGCTCGTAGGCTCTTTCCGACAGTGTGAGGTATGCGAAGGCGGTCATCTCCTCCGTCTGGCCGGCGAAAATCTCGTCTACCAGTTCGTCTCCCCAGAGGGAACGAAGCTGTTCCACCGCTTCCTCCGGTGTCAGTTCTTCCCGTAAATTTTTCTCCAGCGCCTGACGTTCTATCTCTTCCTCGCTGAGCTGGTCTGCGCTGTGGGCGATGTCATATTCATGAGCGGCCAGAAAATAGTAGTCGTCATATTCTCCGGTATAGCCGCCGCTCCCGTAACCCAGCGCTTCCATTTTCTCAGCGGCTTCCTGCGGGGTAAGCTCCTGCTTCAGCCGCTCGCGAATGGTCTCTATTTCAGCGGAACGGTTTTTCTCGTATTCCTCCCATTTGGCTTCCGCCTCAAAGTCCGGGAAGGATACCAGCAGATTCGTTCCATTTTGCATATCCGCCCGGAAATAGTAGGTAAACGCCAGCTGGGTGTCCGTCGTCTTTTCGGGTATCAGATAGGCATAGCCGTACTGATTGATGTTTACGGGAACACTGCCCAGCAAACCGTTCCGGCCTGGGGACAGCTCTATCGGCGCGTCGTGGGTCAGAAGCATGGTGATAAACCCGCACTGAGTGGTGCTGTCGTAGACATAGGCATCGACCGTCAGAGTGTATCCGTCCGTAGAAATACTTTTTCCTACGGGGGAAACCCATTTTTGAAGCTCCTGAGCAACGGTTTCCTCCACGGGGGACTTTTCATACCCCGGAACAGTCCATGCGGCGTTCGGCCGATCCGGGTCGGAATCTTCGAAGGGGGCGGCGCTGTCAGACCCTCCGTACAGACCGGCGATCATTTCTGCGGGACTGTCAAAAACAGTTAAGGCATAGGCCACCGCGCACCCTACCAAAAGCAGCGCCAGCGCAATGACCGCTGCAACAAGCCAGATTTTTCTCGCGGGCAGTTTCTTTGTGGCGGATTCCTTCCGGGAATCCACCGGCTCCACCGCCGCCAGCAGTTCCCCGTCCACGCCGGTCAGTCCTCTGAAAAGTTGATAAGCCGTCATTGTAAACCCTCCTTTTTAAGAGTGTCGGCCAACTGCTTTCTTACCTTTTGCAGAATGTACTTCACCTGATTGGAAGACAGCCCCGTCTTCCGGGCAATGTCTTCCTTCGTGCCGGCATAGTAGTACCGGAGCAGAAAGACGGTGCGGTCTTTTTCCGGGAGCTTCCGCAGAAAGCGGTTCAGCGAGGCGGTCAGCTCCTTGCGAAGCAGCTCCGTCTCCGGGCTTTCGCTTCCGGCGACGCACTCCGCCAGCTCGTCCAGCAGCACCTGCGTTTCCCCTTTCCCCCGCTTTTCGGCGGTATTTTTCCGCCAGCGGTCGATAGCCAGATTCCGGGTGATCTTTCCCAGGAAGGTGGAAAACCGCTGGGGTCTGCGGGGCGGGATCAGCTCCCACGCGGAGTAATAGGTGTCGTTGACGCTTTCCTCAGCGTCCAGGGGGTCGGATAGAATACGTTTGGCAATACTGTAACAATAAAATCCGTATTTCTGGTCAGTCTGAACGATCGCCTGTTCCGACCGGGCGAAATACAAATCGAGAATTTCATTGTCATCCATGTCGCCGCCTCCTTTTTTAGTAGCTTCACCCTTATACACGCAGAAAAACGCGGAATGGAAGATTTTTCTTTCTGACAGCATACTACATCCGGCTGCACATGGCAATCTTTTCTGTGCGGCACTTCCTGGATAAAGCGAAAAACCCGAACTTACTCCCCACTCGGGAATAAGTCCGGATTTTTTCTGTCTGGAACAACCAGCAAATTTTGAGGACGGTGTTCGGGAAACTGAGCAGTGGGCGAAGATTCCAATACCCAGTCATAATCGCTGGCCGGTGGTTATGATTGCAATATGGCTTGGCTTACTTCCTGTTCTTCCGTTTATACCATACCACCAGCGCCACGATACCGGCGAGGGATACGCAGAGGATGCCGGCCCACATGCCGATGTGGCTGTCGTCGCCGGTCTTCGGCGAAGTGCCGGTGGCAGGGATCTTCGCAGTCTCGACGTAATCGCAGACTTCACAGGTGCGGGTCTTTTCCCCGTCTTTTCTGGATGTTGCCTTTTCGGTGACGACCCATTTGCCGAAGGTATGGGCTTCTTTGGCGACGGTGATCTCGCCGCAGCAGGACCATTTCTGTTCGTGGGTGGTCTTTGTGGTCGTCCATTTCTTCGCACCGGTGTGGTTCGCGGCATCCTTTTCGCCGTACTTCCCGCCGCAGTCCTTACAGGTCGCCTGCTCCACGCAGGTCGCGGTGCCGCCGGAGCAGCTGACCGTCTCCTTATGGGTATCGTCTCTGGTGCAGACATGGGTGTGGGTGCCGTCGCCATTGGACTGCCACTTGCCCCAGTCATGGCCGAGCGCCCTGGTTTCAAAGACCGCTTCCTCGGCGGTGTCCTTGGCGCTCAGGCCGCAGGTGGCGCAGGACCTGTAATAGACTGCCTTTTCTGTGCAGGTCGCGGCGGATTTCAGGTACTGTTCCTCCACGGTTTCCGCCGTGAAGCTGTGTGTGCCAAGCTGGCCGTATTCGTGCCTGCACACAGCGCAGACTGCCCTTGCCTGACAGGTCGCCGTACCACCGGAACAGTTGACGGTCTCCTTATGGCCGCTGTTTCTGGTGCAGATGCGGCTATGGGTATCGTTTCCGTTGGACTGCCATTCGCCCCAGTCGTGGCCGAGAATGTTGCCGACCTCAAAGGTTTCCGTTCCCTTTTCGCCGCAGACTGTGCAGGACTTGTAGTAAGCTGCCTTTTCCGTGCAGATTGCGGCGGATTTCAGGTATTTTTCTTCAACCACTTCTGCCGTAAAGTCATGCGCGGCAAACTGGCCGTATGCCTGACCGCAGACAGAGCAGACCGCCTTTGCCTGACAGGTCGCCGTGCCGCCGGAGCAGCTGACGGTTTCTTTATGACTGCTGTTTCTGGCGCAGACGCGGCTGTGGGTACCGTTGCTGTCGGGCGTCCAGTCGCTCCAGTCGTGGGGAATAAGCCTGACCTTGACCGTGGCCTTCAACTCCGGGACGGGCTGCTGAATAGTCGGAATATCGCCGAGATTGAGCGTGCCGGTAATGGCCTGCTCAGCAGTAGAATTCAGGTCATACGACGTCTTATCCCACGTTACGCCAATGCCTGAGTAGAACGACCCGTCCTCTGTCCGGCAGTTCACAAATGAAGGCAGCCAGAGCGCATCAAACTCCGTGCCGACCTCTTTGTTCGTGATATCCGTCGAGGGTTCGATGCTCAGGAGGGTGCGTTTGACCACTTCAATCGGGATGGTACATTCGGCAGGCGCATAACGAACGGTATCACTCGGCGTGAAGACCACAGTCACGTTGTATGTTCCCGCTGCGCTAAACCACTTAGGCGTACCGGCCTTGAAAGAGAATGTGCCGTCGATCTTCCTGCCGCCAACCCGCGCCTCACCGCCAATAAGCGCACCGATCTCGTCAGCTTCCTCCGGGTGCGTTTCCGTTCCGATCTGGAAGATTTCGCTGACAAAAATCTGATTGTCGCCAAGCCGGAAGTCTCCCTTTGTCCAGCGGAACGTCGGCGCGGTCACAATCACAGGTACAACCGGGTCGTACTTCAGCTTCACCTTGACGCTGACGGTGGACGCCCCTTCGGGGGGCGCAATATAATCCTTCCATGTGGACAGCACCAATCTGCCCGTAATGCGCTGCTCATATGGCGTATTCGGGTCATACTGGTTTTTATCCCAGACCACCGTGTCGCTCATGATCGTCGTTTTTTGGGGGTCACCGCGCATCACGTCCATCGAACCCGCTTCCGCCAATCCAAGTTGTTCAAACGCCGTACCAATGGGCTTGTCGGTGATGTCCTCGAAATTGGGATTGATTCTGACGATCGTGAGCGGGAGAACGTTCACGGTTACCGTGCAGGCTGCAGTTGTGTAGTTCCTGGAGTTTGTCGGCTTGAAAACGACCGTGCGCGTAAGCTGGCCGTATTTCAGCCCGATGCCGGGGTAGGCAGTGTCTCCGTACAGCAATTCGTCCTCATCAAACTCGAACGTGCCTTCGATCTCCTGACCGTTTGCCATCGCCTTTCCGCCCTTGAGACCGCTTGTCAGCGTCTCGTAACGATCCAGCGCATAGAAGGTTCCTTCAACCGTAGGCGGTGTGACAATGGTAGTCTGGAAGACCCGAGTATCCATAAGAGATACCTCAATGGTCGCTTTTACATCGGTTTCCGTAACGATTTTATCATGAAAATAGCTGTTGGCAACATCCAGCGTTCCGTAGATAATCTGGGGTTCCAGAGAATTGGGATCATAGGCAGATGTGTCCCAAATGACCGGAATAGGGGCGAACATTGCGCCGGAGTCGGTTTTTACCGTGACGCCCTCCGTAGGGATTCCCAGCTCCGCAAGGGGCGTGCCCAGCGGTTTGTCCGTGATGGCAAACTTCGTAAGAACCTCCGTGATCGTATGCCGAATGCCGGTCACAATCACTTCACATTCCGCTGTTGTATATGCTTCCGTGTCATCGGGAGTGAAGATGACATGCAGGCGGTTTTCCCCCACAAAACTTACGCTCCCGCCATACTCTCCCTCGAATGCAAACTTACCGGGGACGACGGTATCCGTTCCCTTAACCTGCGCCACTCCGCCCTCGAGCGCTTCATCCAGAAACTGGGTGCCGACATATGTTTCGGCGGGCAGGGTTGGCAAGGTCGTGATGACGGTTTCCGAAGGCCCGCGCTTCGGGCAGCAGTCGTGTCCGTCCGCGTTGTGGGTGCAGCCGCTTACGGTGCAGTAGCCATCGGCGTCCTTTCCGTGGAGGCATTCCTCGCCGCCGTCGCAGAAGCCGTCGCCGTTACCGTCGCCGTGCGTCCTCCAGTAGGCGTAGAGGGTCATTTTCATCCCACCGTCGATGGTGACAGTATCGCCGGGCTGGTACTGCGGGCTGTCGGCTCCGGCAGTGAGCGCCCAGCCGCCGAAGTGGGCATTTTCACGTGTCGGGATGGTGTCGGGAATCACAAACCTGTTTGTTCCGCCAGTCATGGCAGCCGGAGCGCCGGTGCCGCCGTTGGCGTCGAAGGTGAGGGTATACTCTGTCTCGCCCGCCTCCACGGTGAGTGTGACGGTTGCGCGAACGGAATAGATTTCGCCGTTGTTGTCAGAATTCACCGTGCAGACCAGAGGATATACGCCAGGTGTAATGTTCGTCAGAGTAAGCGTCGATCTCCAGCTCCCATTGGATGTCTGCACATCGACATTTTCCGCGGGTATGGTTCCGCAGTCCCAGGATGTGATGACAGCGCCAGCGGCGGTAGCACCGCTGATCTGGTACACATCCGATCGGAACGTCACCGTTTCTCCCGCTTTTACCGTATGGGCATACCTGACATCATACTCTTCACCGGTGCCTTTGCCCGCGCCGGTGATCTCGATGTACGAAATCGGAGCGCCAATGACACGGACATTCTGAATGCTGTCGGCCTTGCAAGCTTCATCTTTGGAACGCAGGAACACGCCGTCCTCTGTTTTATACACAATGCAACTGCCGAGAAGCGCCCCGACGTCGCCCATGTTATTCCGGATCGCGTCATATCTGCCGCCGCCTTTGCCGAGGATCGTGACGGCATTGTTCGTAAGAGAGCCAACCGTTCCGTAATTCGATATGGTAACGCTTCCGCCGTTTATGTTGATGCCACTCACGCGGACATTTGTTCTGGCGTCGCCGATCAGGACGGTACGTTTCCCGTCTACATTGATATCGATCGTACCGTCATAGTCTCTCAGCACCATTAGAAACGTCGCGCCTTCCCGCGCTAGCGCGGCCATTGCATCGTTGTACGAGCCAAAGTACGCAGTCTCCCTGCCGCTCTGTACCAGGAAAGTGGCTACGTAGCCGCATACGTCACACACGCCATAGTCAAAGCTGTGTGCTTCCATGGGGAGCGTCGTGTTGCAGCAATTGTATTTTGCCGTATGATGAACGTCGTCAGCGATATATTGCGGCGCCTGGGCATGGTTATCCTTATCCTTGGGGAGCATTATGTTCGAGATCCCCGTTGTGCCGGTGTTATCGGTAAAATACTTGTAGCACTGGCCGCAATGCCAGTATTCCACATGACCGATATCGGTACAGGTGCCAGGCAGTTCCGCGTGATAGGCACTTGCAGGGAAATAGTGTCCCTTCGCGGGAATCGCGATGGGCGCGGCAAGCTCCTTTGTGCAGTCCTCATCCGAGAATATCTTCCGGCACTTGTTGCTGTCCACATCGCTGCCGCACATCCAGTAGGATTCATAGCCCGCCTCGGTGCAGGTGGCTTCCTTTTTCGGAAAGTATTCCTTGTAGGCGATGCTCTTGTTGGAGGTCAGGGTCAGCACGATTAGATCATTGTTATTGCTGCTGCATGCCTTCCTGTAATTGGCAGTGGCGGAGACCGGCGTGTGGCAGGAATCCGAGTCGGTAAAGGTTCTTGTCTTGTTATACCGGTTCATCTCCTTCCCGCGCGGGCAGCCCGGCGTATCACATTGGAAGGAAATATCAAAATTCACCTTGATTTTCCGGTTTGCATCCCAGTCCGACAGGTCAACGCTGTTCAGGCATATATCCGTTATGGAGCCGGTATGCCCCGCCTCGCCGCACTGGTACTCGCTTGCGGACAGCGTGAATGTGGCATAGGACAGCGAATCATACAATTCGTCCGACATGGTTTCGCCGCTTTGCACGCTGATGAGATTTTCCGCGTCCAACGCGAGCGTATCCGGCGCATCTTCGGGAAGAGTCTCTTCGCCGCCCTCAATGCTTTTGGCATCATTTTCGCTCTCCGGCTGAGTCTCATCCTTTTCAGTCTCGGGAACGACGGGCGCAGTGGTGGCTTCGGTTTCCCCGACATTCACCGGTTCGGCGGTGGGAGTGGTGGTCTCCGCCGGATTCTCCGCGCCCTCGACGTACTTGGCGCAGTCGTGCAGGTGCGCACCTTCCGCGCCGCACACTGGGCAGTCTTCGTTCATGGCTTCTGCCGTGCAAGCCGTTTCGCAGATGCACACGTGGGCTGCTTCCCCGCCGTCCTCGGCAAAGGCCGGGATGGGCAGCGTGGAGAGCACCATGACAAACACGAGCAGGATGCTGAGCAGTCGTTTCTTCATAGCTGTTCCGTTCCTTTCAGTTCTGTGCGTTTCCCGTACTCCGCGGGAACGCGTGGTCAGCGTCATTCCGGGATGGTATATGCACCACCAGTATAACATACAGCTGGGATAAGCGCAACTGTTTTTCTCGTCGAATCGGAAAAATTTTTCCAGAAACGAGGTCCAAAAAACGCCGACATCGACTTTTTCCGGCGCATATGCTGTGATGAAACAAAAAAGCAGTCTCACGTAGACAAACAGCCCCATCCATTCCGCTTCCCGCGGAATGGATGGGGGTGCTGAGACTATGTCTTAAGCCCCGGTGAATGCGGTTTCCGAAATCGCTATTGCAGCTGCACACTTTCCGCAATCGGCAGAAGCGCCTCTGCGGTGAAACTGCTGCTGGACAGCCGGAACGAGGTTCCTTTCTCAGGGGTGCCGATCAGCCATACTACTGCGGCGCTTTCGCCATTCTGTAATGCCGCTCCCGTGCAGCCGTGGACGGTTACCGGGTTTCCTCCGGTGCCGATAAGCATTTGAAGCACATCTTCCATATCGGTGCAGTCCGTAACATAGCTTTCATATTCCAGATAAATGTCCCGATTGGTCTTCGGGTTGAAGTACCAGCGGCGGACGTAGGAATATGATACCATTTTTTCGAGAAAAGGAAAGGCCATGTGTTTTTATCGGCACCTGCTCTCCATATACCGCATTTTCCATTTTCCGGAATGCGCGAGGAAACCTCTTGCATCCTTTCCAAAATCGTAGTATCATGGATCACGATTTTGGAACTTTTCAGGGAAGGGGGATTATGGAACAAAATCTGCTGCCGCGCTGAAGGAAGAGGTTGAAAAAGCACACCGCCCGAAAGCCGGGAACTGACCCGCAAAACCGGCATGGGGCTTTCCATTACTTAAGGAAGTAATGATTGCATAGGTTATCTGAAGATTTCTGCGTATGAGGGTGCGCAGGATATCTTCAGGGGCTTCGGCCCGAAAAAAGAAAGAAAAGAGGACACACTATGAGCAACACGACAAAGAAACGCTGGGGCGACCGGAAAGACGCCCGCTGGATCCGCGATATGGATTCGCTTCATGTCATTTTGCCGCATCTGATGAACCACCGCACGGATGCCGAGGTCTACGTCAACATGGAATTCGACGTGACAGAGGCGCTTCGCTACATCGCACGGAAGAACGAGGGCGAGGAAGAATACCGCGCCACGCTTTTTCACTGCATTCTTATGGCTGTCGCAAAAACGATATATCTTCGCCCGCAGCTCAACAGCTTCATCTCCGGCCGGCGTTTTTACCAGCGCGACGAAATTACCCTTGGCTTCGTAGCCAAGAAACGCTTCGAGGATCACAGCGAGGAGTCCCTCGTGGTCATCTCCGCGCCGGAAGACTGGACGCTCACCGAGGTGACGCACCGGGTCGTCGGCAAGGTTCACAAGGCCCGCACGGAAAAGAACGACGGTGTGAATGGCGCGATGGACGTGCTCAAAAAGCTGCCGCGTCCGGTTCTGGCATTTGTCATCTGGATCATCAAGACACTGGACTTCTTTGGCAAGGTGCCCGACTTCCTGCGGCAGGATGACCCGAACTTTGCCACCGTCTTCCTCACCAATCTTGGCAGCATCAAATGCCCGAGCGTCTACCATCATCTCAACAATTACGGCTCAAGCTCCATTATGGCGGCCATCGGCACCATCCGCAAGAGTGAGAAGATCGCCGGGGACGGCAGCCGCGATGTGCGGGATGTGGTGGATATCGGTTTCACACTGGACGAACGAATTGCGGACGGCTTCTACTTTGCCCGTTCGCTCAAGATCATACAGCATCTGCTCACACACCCTGAACTGCTGGAACTGCCATTGAATCAGGAAGTAGCCTGCGGCTGATATCGCTGTCAAGCGCCTGTGGTCAGGTCATACCGTAGATGTGCTGCTTCCGGACTGTTACCCGCAGAGCGAATGGCAAGGATAACAGAAAGCGCTGTTTCCGGAAACCTGATACTGAACTCCAATTAAAATCTTAAAAAAAGATTTTAATTGCCTGAAGGGCATGGAGTTCATATGAGACTTGTTTTGTGATTTCTTTCCTTATTAATCACAAAACAGGCAGCGCCTTCTTCCAAAATGCAAGCCCGGACACAGAGCGGTCGTATCGCTCGTGCCCGGGCTTATGTCTTTTTATCCGATTTGCCCGTCAGCTCTCCTGAAGCTGCTGCTTGCGGAACTGGAGGGTATAGAGCTGGTAGTAGCGCCCCTTCAGGTGGAGAAGCTCCTGATGGGTGCCCTGCTCCATGATCTCGCCGTGGGACAGCAGGATAATGTTGTCCGCATGCTGGATGGTGCTCAGGCGATGGGCTACGATCAGCATGGTGCCGATGTTCTTCATCTTCTCCAGAGAGTCCTGAATGAGTACCTCCGTCTCCGTGTCGATGTTGGCGGTTGCTTCGTCCAGGATCATGACGGAGGGCTTGTGCAGAATGGTCCGGGCGAAGCTCAGCAGCTGCCGCTGACCTGCGGAGAAGTTGTTGCCCTGCTCCCGGACGGCCTCGTCCAGACCGCCATCCAGCTTCCTTATGAAGCCGTCGGCGTTGACATACCGGCAGGCCTGCCAGACGTCTTCATCCGTCACGTTGTCGGAGCGCAGGACGATGTTGCTGCGGATGTCCCCCGCAAACAGGAATACATCCTGAAGCATCTGTCCGAAGTGGCTGCGCAGAGAGGCGGTCTTAATGTGCCGGATATCAATGCCATCGATCAGAATTTGCCCCTTCTGGATATCATAGTTCCGGCAGATCAGGCTCAGGATGGTGGACTTTCCGGAACCGGTAGCCCCAACAAAGGCCACGGTCTGCTTGGGATACACATGAAAGGAAACGCCCTTCAGCACCCACTCGCCGGGATTATAGGCAAACCACACGTCCCTGAACTCGATCTCGCCCTTCATTTCCTTCAGCTCGATGGCGTCCGGCTCGTCCACCACCTCGGGAACCATATCCAGAATGGTGAATATCTTCTCCGCCGCGGCGAAGGACTGCTCCAGCATATCAAACTGCTCGGCCAGCGCCTGAATGGGGTTGAAGAACCGGGAGATATACATATAGAAAGCGACCACCGTCTCGCTGGTAATGGTTTGCCCCAGAAAGGTCGTGTCCTCGATATAACCCTTGCAGCCGATATAGAAGAGGAACAGGTTGGATGTGACGAACAGCATGTATACCATGGGCCGGAAGATGCCGAAGACGAACATCCGGTTCATCTTGGTCTTCCCAAGGCGCTTGCTGCGAGCCAGAAATTCGTCCATTTTCCGCTGCTCCTGGTTGAATATCTGGGTGACCTTCATACCGGATAGGTTTTCGGACAGGTAGGTGTTCACATCCGTCCGGGCGTTGTTGACCGTGCGGTGGACATGGCGGGAGAACTTCTGAAAGATGATGGTAAAGAGCACCAGAAACGGCACAAAACACAGCACCATCAGCGTCAGGGCGTAATTCAGGATCAGCATGGCCGCCAGCACACCGATGATCACCAGAGAGTTCTTCGCCAGCGTCACCAGAATGTTGGTGAACAGATAGCTGATGGAGTTGGGGTCGTTGGTGACTCTCGTCACCAGCTTGCCCACGGGAATCTGGTTCAGCTGGGCGTGGGACAGCTGTTCAATGTGGGTGAAGGTGTCCAGACGGATCTGGGACAGAATTTTCTGGCCGGTCTTCTGCAGGATCATGGCCTGAAAATAGGTGCAGACCATGGACACCGCCAGAATGCCCGCGTACACGGCAACCAGCGAATAGAGCCGGGAAAGCTCAAAGCTCTGCTTGATGGTGCCCTGAATGTCTGCCACCAGCAGGGGGGACACCACATCATAGGCGATGGACACCAGCATAATGAGGAACACCAGAACGAAATCCTTTTTATAGGGTCTGGCATAGCCCAGCAGTCTTTTGATGATCTCGATGTCGGACATATGCCGTTCGCTGGTCTCCTCTTTGGTTTTTCGCTTCAGCACAGCATAGGCCGCAAGGAACAGAATCGTAAACACACCGATGACGGCGCAGACGATCAGAAGGGGAAGATACTCACGCATTGACCGCACCTCCTTCTTCCTCCAGCCGCTGCAGATCCACCATTTTGCGGTAGGCGGGGTTTTCCGCGTACAGCTTGTCATGGGTATCAAAGCCCGCAAGACGGCCGTCCTCGATGAACAGGATCTTGTCCATCTGCTCGATGGTGGAAATACGGTGGGCAATGAGAATGGTGGTCTTGCCCGCCCGGGTGGCGCGCAGATTGTCCAGAATGGCCTTTTCCGTTTTGGTATCCACGGCGGACACGGAATCGTCCAGAATCAGAATGGGCGCATCCTTCATCAGCGCCCGGGCGATGGAGATACGCTGCTTCTGGCCGCCGGAGACGGTAACGCCCCGTTCGCCCAGTACCGTCTGATATCCCATCTGGAATTCGGAGATATTGCCGTCAATATCCGCAAGCTTTGCTGCCCGGCGGATCTCCTCAGAGACGGTTTCGGACTTGCCGAAGGCGATGTTGTTCTCAATGGTGTCCGAGAACAGGAAGTTGTCCTGAGGCACATAGGCGCAGGCGTCACGGACGGAGCGGATGGAGAGGTCGTTCACATCCCTGCCGTCAAGGAACAGCTGCCCGTCGTTTACATTGTAAGTGCGCAGGATCAGGTCTACCAGAGTGGTCTTGCCGGAGCCGGTCTTGCCCACCAGACCGATGCTCTCGCCGGGGCGGATGGTAAAAGACACATGCTCCAACGCGGGGATATCCCCGTCGGGGTAGGTAAAGCTGAGGTCGCGGAATTCGATCTCGCCCTTGGGATCCGTCAGCTCCTGAACGCCGGGGCGGTCAAAAACATTTTTGGGCGCGTCCAGCAGCTCACTGATCCGCTTCAGGGATGCCTTGCCCCGGGAGGTCATGTCGATCAGATCGGCCACAGCCATAATGGGCCAGACCACGGCGTTGAAATAGCCGATGAACTCCATAAGCTGACCGGCGTTGAACTGACCCTTGTAGACCAGATAGCCGCCGTAGCCCAGAATCACGCAGATGACGCTCTCCACGAAGGTGGTCACCAGAATCCGCATCAGTACGGAGGTTTTTGTAAAAGCGATGTTGGAATCCTCGCTGTCCCGGTTCAGCTTTTCAAAGGCCATCAGCTCCTTGGCCTCCTTCACAAAGGCCTTGATGACGGCAATTCCGGAAAAGCTCTCCTGAGCGAAGTCGGACAGATCGGAGAAGCACTTCTGCCGGTAGTCCCACTTCCGGGTCATGTTCTTGCCCACCACCGCGGCGCTGGCGAACAGCAGCCCCATGGGGATCAGGGACAGGACGGTGAGCAGGTGATCCATGCGCCACATTCTGGTAATGGCCAGAGAACACAGAATGATGGGGTCAAAGAACTGCATGAAGCCCCAGCCGTAGCACTCCTGAACAGTGTCCAGATCGTTGGTGAACAGGCTCATCAGATTGCCCACCTTGTTCACCTGATAATACTCCCGGCTCAGGTCTTCTGCGTGGCGGAACATCTTATCCCGCAGGTCCGTCTCCACCTTAGTAGCCGCGCCGAAGATCGTTACCCGCCACAGGAAACGGCCGAAGACGATGGCAAGGATGATGCCGACCATGGGCATGCAGATCCTGTCCAGCAGGAACGCCATATCAAAGGGCACCTGTACGCCGTTTTCCACAATGTATCCTTGATTCAGTCCATTGATGACCAACTGATAAATTTCAGGCACCTTCAGCTGCAAGTAGTCCACGGTAAACAACGCCAGCAGCCCCGTCAGCAGAGCCAGCGCGTACTTGCGGTAATAGACGTTGATATGCTTGCCGAAAATCAAGAAAATTCCTTCTCCTCTCTCAATAAAAGCTCCAATGAAACCGGTCGATTTTCCCCGGTTTCTCTTGCCGCTTCCCTTACGCACGTTCCGGGAGCGGCGGATAGACTCTTGTTATTGTAGCACAAGCATTCGTTTTATGCAAGGAAAAGTTAGAAGGCTTTACGCAGCAATCTTATACTATTTCCTGATTAAAATCAAAGATTTTAATCAGGAAATAGTATTACACACATTTGGATTTTTCCAGTAAGGTCTCGTCTGCAAATGCCATTCTGCCTTGCTACCCTCAAACTCTTCGGGCAGAGCCTATCTGGCAATAAAAAAATTGCTCCGAAGCATAACGCATCGAAGCAATTTTGGTGCCGGTGGCGGGAATCGAACCCGCACGGGGGATTAGCCCAAAGGATTTTGAGTTTTGCACGCTATCTGGAACTGGGTGTACTTTAGTGGATTATATCGGTTTCTGTTTATCCACGAACAAGACTAAATTCCTATTATATTATTCAAAAATGTTCTGAAAATAGCGAATAAAACTGAGAATCCGTCAAATGCCCTTCGATGTAATTTTACCCAAAAATCGCTTCAAAAAAGTTGCTTGGAGGGATGTTGGAGGGATATGACAAAGAACACCATAATTCGTCTTTCAGCCACACCTGTCATTGACAAGAGATAAGAAAGGCTGATGGAACATGAGTGACAGAGAAAAATATCGCCAGAAATTCGCAAGCTATCCCGATCTTGTTAATCTCATTCAATTTCGTGAGATGTTAGGTGGTATTGCAGACAGCACTGCAAGAAAGCTAATGAGAGAAAACCGTGTAAAGCACTATTATATTAGGACAACGTATCTAATCCCAAAAGAATGGGTGATAGACTACCTTCTCAGCACCCACTATGCCAAATATCGTCAGAAATTGAAGGTTCATGTTTGAAATAACCCTACGGTAATAAACAAAATACCAATACCATCCGATCACAATATTCTCATTCAAAGATTGAACTACAGTCGAAAACTGGTTTAGAAAAAGGGCGTTCTTCATTTGAGCGCCCTTTTTCTATGCCAATTTTTGGAAAGGAGGTTAAGACTATTCCAAACGAAAAGCCAGAAACCGTAGGTGAAGTATACCGCATCCCCATAGGGCAACTTCATCCACACCCGGAGAATCCCTATGGCATAAGGGATGATCCCGATATGCTTGAGCTTACGGAGAGCGTCAGGAAGTTTGGCGTACTCTGTCCGGCCATCGCCCGCCCCCAACAGGGCGGAGGCTATGAGCTGATTGCAGGGCACCGCCGAAAGGAAGCCTGTGAGCGGGCAGGCTTGGATTCCATGCCGGTGATCGTTGTAAATCTTGACGACAACGACACCATCATCCAGCTTGTTGACAGCAACATTCAGCGGGAAAACATTCTTCCCTCAGAACGGGCAAAAGCCTATAAACTCCGCATGGAAGCCATCAAAAAGAAGGCCGGAAGACCCCAAAAGGAGGAAAATCAAAATTCGCCGAAAATTTCGGCGAATTTCCGAAGTGATGATTCCATCGGAGGATTGGCTGGTGTCAGCGGCGATACGATTCGCAATTATATCTCCCTGACAAATCTGATCCCCGAACTCATGGAAATGGTGGATGAAAAGAAAATCGCACTCAGCCCTGCCTATCAGATCGCCGCTCTCCCTCAGGAAAGTCAGGATCTGCTCCTTGATACCATCGAAAGTGAGCAGGCAACGCCCTCTTTATCCCAAGCACAGCGTATTCGTAAGCTGAGCCAAAGCGGGAAGCTCGACGAGGATTCCATGCTCCAGATTCTGATGGAGCAGAAAAAGCCGGAAAGGAATGACATTACCCTGTCCGGCGAGAAGCTTCGCAAGTATTTCCCGCGCTCTTATTCCCCGCAAAGAATCGAAGAAACCATCTTCAAACTGTTGGATGCCTGGATGCGCAAGCGCCAGCGGGATAACAGCAGATGACAATTCCATATTCCCCCAGCCTGACAAGCCCCCTTGTCAGGCTTTTTTCACTTCCAAGCAAAGGAGACAACACCCTGCATTGTATATCCGAAACTACACCTATTCTGCCGAGGATGTGGATTGCAAGTTCTGCACAGAAGTTGTCGGACGAAAGGAGTGCCGTCAGAAAGTCTGCCCCTATTATGCGGAGCGGATTGAAGCCGGTGTCATTTCCTACGCAGAAGCAGTTCTTTCGCTGATTCCATCCACAAGCAGTATCCGAAACCGTCTGCCCGGATTGATTCACAGTTTTCCCGGCTCCCTCTGGGCAGATGAAAAGCACAAAACCAGAATGGAGGTCTTTAATAACCGTCTGGGCTACCTCAAAAGCAGAAACACTCCCAGCTATTACGCAGTCCTGTACCTTCTGACCTCCAACGATGCCCTGTATCGGCGGACAGCCAACTGTTTTTACCACGGCGGCATTGACTTTTCCTATGCCGTTCTTCGCGGCATTTCTCCGCACAACTACGCCCTGTTCTGTGCCGCTAAGGGGCTGCGCCATGCCAGAGGCGTAACAGAATCAGAGCTTGCCGATCCTATGACAATCGACGAGGAAGCGTTCCGCTTGATTATGAATGCCCTTCTCATTGCCAAGTACGGCACCGCCGCATTTCATCTGAAAGGAGACATTTCTCATGAGCCGTGATTTTGGCGTTACTGACGGTCACCCCCTCTATTCCCTCCATCGCTACCGCAGCGATGTTCGTCACATGGTCATTTTCGATGATCTGGTAGAAAAAGAACACCACCGGATTCGACTCTTCATTTCCGAGCCGATCTACGAACTGATCCGTCAGGCTGAAACCAACGGTCTGCTTCGGATCGTTCACCACGAAGAAATCGTGGAGGGCTGTTCCGAGCCGGATTCCCCCCGGCGCAGAAAGCACAAGCACAAATAATCATTGACAGGAGGTTTATTCCCATGAACAAAATTGAAAAACTGCACGAAAGCATTCGCACCCTCTTTCGCGGTGAAGGTGAGAAATTCTGCTACACCCCCGGCGAAATCGAGCGGCTGGTATGCAGCCTGAATTATAAACAGCTGTACAGTGTCCTGTGCGACACAGCGGAACCTGTCTATGTCTGCTGCGCCGGGGGCGGTATCTGTGATTCCCACCAGTATCACAGCACCAAGCTGTTCCCGGCAAACGCAACGCTGATTTGGAGCGACGATGGTGAGCCGCTGGGTGATGATAACCTCTCCACTTCCTACTCCAATGAGCTTTGGCTGCTGGAGGATATGACCATCGCCGCAGTTTCCTGCTTCCGTGTTCTCAATTCCGCCGCCAGCTATATCACCGAATACCGGGAATACAAAGGTGACGAATGGCCCGCTCACCTGGTTCCTGTGAACATTCTGGAACTGTGGCAGTCCCTCATCGACAAGTACCAGGACTGCGGCGACGAAGAACTGGATGCTGCGCTGAAGGCGATCATCTACGAGCCTTGATACATCAGCACTGACCCATCATCAAAATTTAATAAGATTGGAGCGCAGAACGCTTAGAAAAACGCTTTGCATGGGAGGGTATGAACGCAGATTCATGCCCTCCGTGCATTTTGGAGGTAAATCAAATGGCTGTATTTCGCATTGAAAAGAACAAAAATTATACGGTGATGGCAAACTATCACCTTCGGGATATCTCCCTCTCCCTCAAAGCCAAGGGGCTGCTTTCCCTGATGCTCTCCCTGCCGGAGGGCTGGGACTACACCACCAAGGGGCTTGCGTGCATCTGCAAGGACGGCGTGGACAGCATCTGTTCTACGGTGAAAGAGCTGGAAAAAGCCGGATATGTCCAGCGCAGACGGCTCAGAAACGAACTGGGGCATCTCACGGAGATCGAGTATACGATTCTGGAAAAGCCTGTCCGTCCATCTTCTTCGGAGGAATCCGCGCTGCCCGACAGCTCTGCAAAAGCCGGAACCCCACCTAAACGGGAAAAGCCAGTCTTGGATGATCCTGTTTTGGATATTCCTGAACAGGCTTTCCCTGAACAGGCAATTCCTGCACAGGAGGAGCCTGAACAGGAAAATCCCGCCCAATTAAATATACAAAAATCAATTACTGAAAAATCAATTACTGATCTATCAAGTAAAGATTCATTCTTTCCTTCTACGGGGGCACTTCCGGTAAACAAACAGGCTCCGCTGACAGACGGAAGGACAGAAAGAGAAAGGATCAGAGAGCAGATTGCGTATGAAATTATGCGGGATCGGTACAGCCGGGAACAGCTGGATGAGCTTGTGGAGATCATGCTGGAGGTTTCCATGAATCGCAGTCCCACCATCCGCATTGGCAGGGATTCGGAATACGCCACTGCCTATGTTCAGGATCGGTTCTCCAAAATCACCTCCATGCACATCGAGCGTGTCTGCGACGGCATCCGCGATAATCACACCCAGGTGCGAAATACCAAAGCCTACCTTCTGGCGGCACTGTTCAATGCCGTTTCCACCCTGGACAGCTACTACACCATGCAGGCAAACAGCGATTTTGGCGGCTCGTTCTGAGCTGCTTTTTCATACCTGGATACCAGCGAAAAGGAGCAAGCACAATGTCAAAAAGTAAAACCATTGCCCAACTCATGGAGGGATCCCGTATCCGTGCCGGTGCCCAAAATTACAAGGGGCATGACTACATGGATCTGGCCCGGTTCGATGAAAATACCCGACACATGATTATCTTCCATGTCCTGACCCACGATTCCCCGGTGGGTGACAAGGGCGATAAGATGCGGCTGTACTTGTCTGACAAAGGCTACCAGAAAGCCCTTGAGAATGCACGGAGCGGAAACATCCGCATTCTTTCCCATGCGAAAGTGGTTCAAGGGAACTTGCGGTATGATCGCAAAGACCAAATTCGGTAAAGGAGGAATCCGCATGAAAAGTCTGCTGCGCCGCCTGGTGGTTCCGCCCTAGCATTCCTGCTTCTCCCCACAAACGTGAAAGGAGTGATTCACCATGCAGGAAGAAGTGGAACAACGGGTCGTCACTTTGGCCATCAACTGTACGAAGCTGACCGAACAGGAACTGAAAAAGGCCCTTGTGAAGCTGCTTCAGCATTGGAAAATGCATCAACAGAAAGGCCCTCATGGGAAAATGACCATCAAACAGCTGGCTGCCCAAAATCGTGGCTTGCAGAGTGTGGAGGTTTCAGACCAGAACATCGGCTCATTCAAGAAAATTGCCCGGAAGTACGGTATCGACTTTGCACCCTACAAAGCCAAGGGTCAGGATCGCTACCTTGTCTTTTTCAAGGCGCAGGATGCGGATGCCATGACTGCCGCTTTCAAGGAATATACTGCGAAAACCGTAAAACAGCACAGTCGTCCTTCCGTTCTGGCAAAACTGGCACAGTTCAAGGAACTGATGCAGTCCATGGGCGTGAAGCGGGAGAAGAAAAAGGAGTTGGAACGTTGAGAAAGAAAAACTGGAAAAAGATTCTGATTCCCAATCCTCTCTCACTGAAATCTGATTTCATCCTGTCCCTGTGTGAGCTGATCGTGGGTGGAAAGGAGGGCCTAAAGCCTGTGGAGAAAACCATTATTGACCGCTGTGTGCGGATGGTTTACCAGAAATACCTCAGTGACCCCAAACCGGCGAATATGCCCATTCTGGGGGACCTGTATGACTGCCTGCGAAAGCAGGAGGAAAAGGAAGCACAGTTCGTTGCCACAGCCCTGGAAATCTATGTAGACGGCTCTCTGAATGTGTTTAACCACCGCACAGATGTGGATGTCAGCAACCGGGTGGTCTGCTATGACATTAAGGAGCTGGGTAAGCAGCTGAAGAAAATCGGAATGCTGATCGTCCAGGACCAGGTATGGAACCGGGTCACCCTGAACCGGGAAGCAAGGAAATCCACAAGGTACTACATTGACGAATTCCATTTGCTGCTGAAAGAGGAACAGACCGCAGCCTACTCTGTGGAAATCTGGAAGCGCTTTCGAAAATGGGGCGGTATTCCCACTGGTATTACCCAGAACGTCAAGGATTTGCTGGCATCCAGAGAAGTGGAGAACATTTTTGAGAACTCCGACTATATCTGTATGCTGAATCAGGCAGCGGGAGATCGGAAGATTCTTGCCCAACAGCTGGGCATTTCGCCCCACCAGCTGTCCTATGTGACCCACTCCAATTCCGGCGAAGGGCTGCTGTTCTACGGGGACACCATCGTCCCATTTGTAGATCGCTTCCCGGAGGACACAGAGCTGTATCGGCTTATGACCACCAAGCCAGCCGACATAAAGGAGGACGCGAAACCATGATAAGGTCAGGTGTTTGCCGTGGGTGAATCCCGGCTGCAATTTACAGATGCCGAACGGAGTGACCCAGAAATCGGCAAAAAGGTACGCCGTGCGGAAAAGGCCGCCGTCAAAGCGGACAAGGCCCAAGCCAAAATTCCCACTCACAAGAAGCCGGAGCTGGTAGCTGACAACAGCAACGGAAAAATCAAGGTCCGGCTGAACTTTGAGGAAACCCGGAAAAAGCCGCCCTCCGAGCTGCAAATAACCAAAGCCCCCACCAAACTGGTGCGGGGTCAAATTCACAGGCAACTGCAGGAATCCGAGGATGAGAATGTGGGTGTGGAGGCGGCGGATGCCCTTTCCTCCGCAGCAGAGCGTACCGGGGATACCATCCAAGAACTACACCACCATGCGAGGTTGCAGCCCTACCGGGCGGCAGATCGGGCAGAGCGGCAGCTTCGCTCTGCCAACCTTCGTGCTTTACAAGCCAAAGCGGAAGTGCAGAATCCCACCAGCAACCCCATTTCCAAATGGCGGCAGAAGCAGCAGATCAAGCGGCAGTACATGGCCTCCAAAGCAGGACATTCCGCGGCAAACTACACCACCAGCAGAGCGGCGAAGGCAGCATCCACAGCCGCATCTGACGGAAAGAAAGCGGCCGCCTATGTGGTGCGTCACCGAAAAGGCTTTCTGGTCATAATCGCCATTGCCCTGGTCGCTGCTTTTCTCCTGAATGTGGTGTCCTCCTGCTCCATGATGGTTGAGGGCCTGGGTGCCAGTCTGGCTTCCAGCAGCTACGCCTCCCAGGATGATGCCATGCTGGGTGCGGAGGAAACTTACAGCCAGATGGAGGCTGCCTTGCAGCAAAAGCTGGATCGGTTTCAACAGGACCATGATTACGACGAGTACCATTTCGACCTGGATGAGATCGGCCACGACCCCTATGTGCTGATCTCCATACTCTCCGCCATGTACCCGGAGGGCTGGACCCTGACCCAGATCACGCCCACTCTAAATACCCTTTTTGAAAAGCAGTACATTCTCACGGTGGACGTGGAAACGGAACTTCGCTACCGGGACGATGGAAATGGTGGTGTAGAACGCTATCCCTACACCATCTGCCATGTGAAGCTGGAAAACTTCGACCTCAGCCATGTGCCGGTCTACGTCATGGACGAGAAAACTTTGAGCCGCTACGCCCTGTATATGGCCACCCTGGGCAACCGCCCGGATTTGTTCCCGGATTCCGAGTCTGTTGACCGGCTGAAAAAGGGGTATGAGGATTACGACATTCCAAGTGAGGCTCTGAGCGATACCCGGTTTGCTGCCATGATCGCCGAAGCGGAAAAGTACCTGGGATACCCCTATGTCTGGGGCGGCAGCCGTCCCAGTACATCCTTTGACTGCTCCGGCTTCGTCTGCTGGGTGGTCAATCACTCCGGTTGGAGCCTGGGCAGAACAACTGCCCAGGGACTGTTCAATGCCTGTACTCCCATTTCCCGCAGCAATGCCCGTCCAGGGGACTTAATCTTTTTTAAGGGCACCTATGACACCCCCGGAGTCTCCCATGTAGGCATTTATGTGGGAAACAATCGGATGATTCACTGTGGAAACCCCATTTCGTACACCATCATCAACACCCAATACTGGCAGAGCCATTTCTATGCCTTTGGCCGTCTGCCGAGATAAGGAGGAAATATGAATCCGAAAATCGCAAAGCTCCGGGCCGAGCTGGAAAAGAATACGGAACGGATCGCCAGACTGCAAGCCCGGAACGGGGAACTGAAACAGCAGATTCAGGAGCTGGAGAACCTGGATATTGTCAGCATGGTCCGGGAATGCGGCATGACCCCGGAACAACTCTCTGCTCTGCTGGAAAAATTGCAGCTGCCCGCCGCTGGCAAGAAGGAGGTGCTTTCTGTTGAACTCTAAACGAAAGGTTTTCTCTCTGCTGCTCATACTGCTGTTGAGCATTTCCACACTGGCCCTGCCTGCCGCCGCAGAGGCCAAGCCGCCCGCAGATGATGTAATCATCTACACCTCTGACCCCACCGAGCCGCCTCCTACGACGGCTCCATCCACAAAGCCGACCACGGCGGCAACAAAGCCCACAGAGGCAACGGCTCCGGCAGCCACCGCTCCAACTACCCCACCGACCATCCCCACCATCTCGGAACCCTTTGAACAGGGAAACGCCATTGCCAGCAGCCTGCAACACCACAAGGACACCAACAAGCAGTTTCTGACCATTGAAACCCGCAGCGGTGAGGTGTTTTACATCATCATCGACTACGATGCCCCTGTGAATGAAAATTTGGAACAGTTTTCTGCCTATTTTCTGAACAAGGTGGATAATGCCGACCTAAGCGCTCTGCTGGACGATGGGAATACGGTAGAGGTCTGCGGCTGTATTGACCGCTGCTATGCCGGTCATGTGAATACCACCTGCCCCATCTGTGCCAAGAACATGACGGAGTGCGTGGGCAAGGAGCCGGAAACCACGGAAGCACCTACCACAGCTCCCACGGAGCCGGTCAAGGAACCGGAAAAGAAATCCAACCCGGCAGGGCTTTTGCTGGTGCTTCTGATTCTGGGCATGGGCGGCGCTGTGGCATGGCATTTCTTTAAGAACAAGATGCCCGACCAGCAGACCAAGGGCGATACCGACCTGGACGATTATGATTATGGCATCGACGAGGACGATGATCTGGACTACGACACGGAAGAAGAACAGGAGGAACAGCATTGAGCTATCTCACGACCAGTAAATATGAGCGCATGATGACCCAGATTCCCAGACCCCGGCAGGCGGGTAATGTACCCCGGTTAGCTCCGGGGCATCTCTGTTACGGCTGCGGGCGGTATCGCCAGTGTTACGGCATTGGCTGTGTCCATCCCTGCTACCGGGAATTTCAGAAAAAGGCGGTGACGGTATGAAGCTGGTGATTGCCGAAAAGCCCTCCGTTGCCCAGGATTTGGCGAGGGTGCTGGGGGCTTCCCAGCGCAAAGACGGATACTGCGAGGGCAAGAAGTACCTGGTTTCCTGGTGCTACGGCCATCTGGCCGGTCTGGCAGATGCGGGGACCTATGACGAACGCTATGCCAAGTGGAAGCTGGAGGACTTACCCATCCTGCCCAGCCCCTTCCGTTTCCTCATTGCCCCGGATAAGCAGGAGCAGTTTGAAGTCCTGCGTACTCTTATGAGCCGGGAAGATGTGACGGAGGTTATCAACGCCTGCGATGCCGGACGGGAGGGCGAGCTGATCTTCCGCACGGTGTACTATCTGGCAGACTGCCGGAAGCCAATGAAGCGACTGTGGATTTCCTCCATGGAGGACAGCGCCATTCAGGAGGGATTTACGCACCTGGCCAACGGCGGGGACTACGATGCCCTGTATCAGAGTGCCCTTTGTCGTGCCAAGGCGGACTGGCTGGTGGGAATCAACGCCAGCCGGTTTTTCAGTCTGACCTACAAGGCCAAGCTGAATATCGGCAGGGTCATGTCTCCCACGCTGGCCCTGCTGGTACAGCGGCAAAGTGCTATTTCCGTCTTTACCCCGGAAAGCTATTACACTGTTGACTTGGGGATCGGTGAATTTCACGCGGCCAGTGAGCGATTTTCCGAGAAAACAGAGGCGGAAGCTCTTGCGGCAGCCTGCAAGACAGCAAACACCGCCGTTGTCAAAGAGATTCGTCAGCAGGAAAAGAAAGAAGCTGCCTCGGCACTGTATGACCTGACCAGCTTGCAGCGAGACGCCAACCGTCTGTTGGGATATACGGCCCAACAGACGCTGGACTACCTGCAAGTGCTCTATGAAAAGAAGCTCTGTACCTACCCTAGAACGGACAGCCGGTATCTGACGGACGATATGCTGCCCCGTGTAAAAGAGATTCTTTTGTGGGCCTCCGGCATCTGCGACCTGCCCATTACGGATGAAATCTATGGGGAGCAGCTTTGCAATTCCAAAAAGGTCACGGATCACCATGCCATCATCCCCACCAAGGCGGCCAGCTGGCAGGATTTGGAGGCACTGCCCATGGGAGAGCAGAATATCCTCAAGCTCATTTCCCGTCAGGTGATGATTGCCACCTCCGGTCCCTACTGCTACAAAGAGGCAGATGCAATGATCTCCTGCGGCGGAGCCGACTTCAAGCTCCATCTGAAAATGCCCCAGGATTTCGGCTGGAAACGGTATACCGCCGAAAAGAAAGGCGGCGGCAAATGGTTTCCTGGGCTGGCTACCGGACAGGCCCTTACCCCGGATGCCGTTACCGTCAAGGACGGCAAGACCCAGCCGCCCAAGCCATTTACGGAGGACACGCTGCTGTCCTCCATGGAGCGGGCCGGGTACGAGGATATGCCAGAGGATGCCGAGCGCAAGGGACTGGGAACCCCAGCCACCCGTGCCGGGATTTTGGAAAAGCTGGTATCCACGGGGCTTGTGGAACGGGTGAAGAAAGAGAAGAAAACCGTCCTTATCCCCACCGCTCTGGGTAACTCCCTGATTACCGTCCTGCCGGAACAACTGCAATCCCCGCTTCTGACCGCCGAATGGGAGCAGCAGCTTTCCGGGATTCAGAAGGGCGTGTGCCTCCCGGATGATTTCCTGGATGGCATCTGCGCCATGCTGACGGAGCTGATACAGTCCTACCGCCCCGTGGCCGGTGCGGACATTCTCTTTCCCTCGGATGAAAAGGTCATTGGAAAATGCCCTCGCTGCGGCTCCAAAATCGTGGAACGCAGCAAGGGCTATTTTTGTACCAACCGGGACTGTACGTTCGTCTTGTGGCGAGACAGCCGTTTCTTTACGCTGAAGCAGAAAACCCTGGACCGGAAAACGGCGGCCAAGCTCCTGGAAAAAGGGAAAGCCCCGCTGAAAGGCTGTGTTTCTCCCCGCACCGGGCAGGTCTACGATGCTACCGTGCTTTTGGAGGATGACGGCATAAGACCCAGCTTCAAGCTGGTGTTTGGCAATGGATAAGCTGCCGAGATTCACCGGGAGGCAACTTCGTCAGGTGCGGTCCCTGATCCGGAAACGGTGCTGCAACTTTGACAGTGGGGCCTGCCTGCTCTTTGACGACCCCCACTGTAATGTCTGTCCCCAATGGCATTCCGGTGCTCTGGTCTGCAAATGGTTCCGCTCTGCGGTACTGCCCAATGACCCGGCATTGGAAACATCGCTTCTGAACGGCATTCGCCCCACACGCCACTGTGCGGTATGTGGGGCTGCTTTTGTCCCAGGCTCCAACCGCGCCAAATGCTGCCCCAAGTGCGCAGGCAAACGCAGGCAGGAAAAAGAGGCCGTCCGGCTCCACAACCGCTACCTACAGTCCCGCATTTAAGGGGCAAAAAGGCAACGGATACCAATGGTTTTTGAGCTACCAATTGAGGTGGGGCGACAAATGATACCGGGAACTTCAAATTGGGCTTTCTAAATGCGGGAATTAATTAAGATTGTATGTTCATCAAATTAAGGAGAGATGCCATTTTACCACATAATCTTGTATCCATACGGTGGTTGATAGTTCATTCATCATCGAATAAATGTGTTCCATGTTCACCGTGTGCCGGGAATTTATATTCAGAATAATCTGTATTCTGTCTCCGTTGCTCCTCATCATCAAATTGAAATAAACGTTTTTGTAAAATAGCAGAGGTGTAATCATCCTTTCCGAGAGTGCAATACTCCTGCCTGACCTTTTCCCGCTCTGCTTTTAGCGCTTCATCTGAAAGACTACGGAACCATTTTCCCGTAAATTTTATCATCTCTGTTCCTCCCATTTATATCAAATACTTGATCTATTATATTGCATTTTCCCTCTATAACAAAGAACAAACTGTAAATTTTCCTATAAGTAAGGAGTGATCCTGCATGAGTCCAGCGCAATCCAATAAAGAACGTATCAAAGAGATCACCGCCGGAATTGAGAAAGGTATCCAGGAACTTTTTGAATCTGACCGTTACCGGAATTACCTGACCACCATGAGCCGGTTTCATCGCTATTCTCTGAACAATGTTATGCTGATCCACGCCCAGAAGCCGGATGCCACCCTGGTTGCCGGATTCAACAAGTGGAAAAACAGCTTTGGCCGTCATGTCAAGAAGGGTGAAAAAGGGATTCAGATATTGGCTCCCACCCCCTATAAGATAAAACAGGAGGAGCAGAAGCTGGACCCGGACACTAAGCTGCCGCTGCTGGATGAAAACGGCGAGCCAGTTACCGAGGAAAAGGAAGTCACCATTCCCATGTTCAAAGTAGTATCTGTGTTCGACGTCTCCCAGACAGACGGAAGGCCGCTGCCGCAGATCAGCTCTACCCTGACCGGGGATGTAGCTGAATACGAGGTATTTCTGGAAGCCCTGCACCGCACCTCCCCCGTGCCGATCTCTTTTCAGGCTATGGAGCCGGGGATGGACGGTTATTTTGCCCCCAAGAAGCAGGAAATCTTTCTGCGAGAGGGCATGAGCCAGGTACAGACCATTTGTGCCGCCGTCCATGAAATTGCCCACTCCAAGCTCCACGATTATGAACACATGACAGAGCTTGCGGACGATGGGGAGACGATTCTTGTTCCGGGGGAAAAGAGCCGGAATACCGAAGAAGTGGAAGCGGAAAGCGTTTCCTATGCCGTCTGCCAGTATTTCGGCATTGAAACCGCCGAAAACAGCTTCGGCTACATCGCTGCCTGGTCCCAGGGCAAGGAACTGAAAGAGCTGCGGGCCAGCCTGGAAACCATAAACAAGACTTCCTCTGAGCTGATTACCGGGATTGAAAAGTATTACCGGGAAATCTGTAAGGAACGGGGTATCCAGACGGAAACACAGGAGCAGGGTACCACAACCGGCCCGGAGGTTTCACCCCCGGAATCCGCACCAGAAGCTGCACCACCTCCAACACCACCGAAAGAGCAGAAGCCGGATTATAGGCTTCCACTTCCTGATCCGACCATCACCCCAGACATGGCGGAACAGTGCGGGTATACCATCCCGGATATGTACCCGCTCTCCAAGGACCGGGCCACGGAGCTGCTGGAAAAGGATGTGGTGATTTTCACTCTATACCCGGACAAACCGGCTGAAATGGTATTTGATGCCGAGGACATTGTGAACCATGACGGTATTTTCGGCATTACCTGTGAGGATTGGCAAAATATCCATGACACCATTCCCGCCCGTGACGTTTACCGGCGTTTTCTGGAAGCTCCCGGAGATACCTATGCCGTGATGCAATTGAAAGGGAGTGCGCCTGCCGACCTGCGTTATACAGGACTGAACTATCTTTCCCAGCCCCCTTCTCCCGGCAACTACGATATCCTATACACCGGCCCGATTGTCTGCGCTCAGAACCAGTCGGCTACTTTGGAGAACCTGTTTGAGATTTTCAACATAAACCGCCCTGGGGATTTTACCGGCCACAGCCTGTCCGTCAGTGACATCATTGCGCTGAAACAGGACGGTGTGGTATCCTACCACTACTGCGACAACGTTGGCTTCCAGGAGCTTCCCGGTTTCATGTCCGAAAACTATCTGAAAGCGGCTGAAATGTCGCTGGAGGATGATTACGGTATGATTGATGGCATCATCAACAACGGGCAAAAGCCTACGGTATCCGATTTGGAGCAGCAGGTGAAAAATGGGAAATCCATTTCCCCTATGGATTTGGTCGGGGCAATCCAGCAGGAGAAGAAGCCCTCTGTCCTGAAAAAACTGAAAGAGCAGCCACCGCAGTCGGCAAGCGAACGAAAACCACGAAAAATCAAAGAAAAGGAGATTTGACTATGGATTTTACCTTTGAAGAACAGGAGCTTATGTCGATCTACAATCCTGGCACCCGCCTGGGCCTGATTCAGGCACTCAATGAAATGCGTACCTATCTGGATGAAGATGAGCAGGAACTTAGAACGCTCACGGATAGTGCTGTCTACAAACTCAGTCGGATTACAGATGATGCCTTTGAAAAACTGGATTTGATCCCGGAGTTTTGAAATGTGATAAACCTGCGTATTGCCGTAAATTCCTACCGCTGTAAATATGCGTATTGTCGAAACTTCTTACAATTCTAATATTGCGTATTGTAGAAACCTGTGTTAGAATACTCGTAGAGGTGAACAGTATGCTATTCAAACGAAAGATTTACGACAAGTTCCTGGCCTGGAAAACAGAGTGTGCCGGTAAGAAAGCGCTGCTGGTCGAGGGAGCGCGGCGAATCGGAAAGTCCACAGTTGTAGAGGAATTCGCAAAGAACGAGTACAAAAGCTATATTCTGATCGACTTTGCGAAAGCATCCAGTGATGTAAAGGAATACTTCCAGCTGTATTTGAATGACCTGGACACATTCTTCATGCTGCTGTCTGTCCAGTATGGTGTCCAGCTGCATGAGCGTGACAGCGTGATCATCTTCGATGAAGTGCAGCTGTTCCCCAAAGCCAGAGAGGCCATTAAGTACCTGGTTGCCGATGGGCGCTATGACTATATGGAAACCGGCTCGCTGATTTCCATTAAGGAAAACGTGAAGGATATTGTGATTCCCTCCGAGGAACGGCAGATGAAAATGTATCCCCTGGACTTTGAGGAATTCTGCTGGGCATTGGGCGAAAAACCTATGGTCACTTATATCAGAACTTGCTTTGATAAGCGGGAGCCTTTGGAGCGAACGCTTCACAATAAGGCCATGCTCCTGTTCAAGCAATATATGCTGGTGGGTGGGATGCCCATGAGCATTGTTGCGTTCCTGGAAGGGCGGAAGGACTTTGGCAAGGCTGATCTGGAAAAACGGGACATTCTGGCACTGTACCGGAACGACATTATGAAGATTCAGGCGCAATACCGCTCCAAGGTGCTGGCGATTTTTGACCAGATTCCCGGCCTGCTCTCCCGGCACGAAAAGCGGGTCGTGTTCAATCGGATCGCCGCCGGTTCTTCTGCGGATCAGTATGAGGAAACCTTCTTCTGGCTGACCGATTCCATGGTTGCCAACGAATGCCGCCGAGCCAGCGACCCCAACGTGGGTCTGTCCCTGACAGAATCCGATACCTATATCAAGTGCTACCTGGGGGACACGGGGCTGCTTCTCAGCCACGCTTTCGACGAAAACGAGCTGTTGGAGGATGAAGTCTACAAACAAATCCTGGATGGCAAGCTGGGGCTGAATGAGGGAATGCTCTATGAAAATGTCATTGCGCAAATGCTGACGGCCAATGGTCACAGGCTGTTCTTCTACACCCATTACAGCGAGGAGAAAAAGCGCAACGACATTGAGATCGACTTCATCATTTCCAACAACAGTAAGACAAAGTACAAAATGTATCCCATTGAGGTCAAATCCGGCACACGCTACACAACGGACTCTCTGCTGAAATTCAGGGAAAAATACAAAGCAAGGATCGGCGGCTGCTATATCATCCATCCCAGAAATCTGATTGTAAATGATGATATTCTCTGCATTCCACCGTATATGACGATTTGTTTGTAGTTTTTTCTTCCAACACCACTTGCGAGTTTTCTGATTTTGTGCAGCAAATCGCTATATATTTGGAAATAACAGGATGTAAAAGGTGGTATAATCTATGGCAGCAAAAACCGCAAATGTAATAGACCGTAAGGCGTCCAATATCAAGGAGCAGGCCGAGGAAATCATGGATATGCACGGTATACCTGTGTCGCTCTCTGGTTCTGGCGCACCAACTGCACGGGATGAATTGGACGATGCCGCTTTTCACGCTATGATGGAACATGGTCTTAAAGAAGCTAAGGCGAATCAGTCCCGTCTCGCCTCTAATGTATTTGCAGACCTGAAACAGAGGATGCAGTAAACGCCGGGAAGGAAGTTTAAGTGACCAGAGTTATCTATGGTTGCAGAGACCAGCGCCATCAGCTGTCCAATCTTGATATGTTCTGACAAACACGCCCTGGACCACACAATGTCCAGGGCGCATTTCTTTGACCGCAATACTTCCCATTTTAGACGGCCTTTCGGTCGTCTTTTTTATTTTCTCAGAAAGGAGAACCACAATGGCATCCGTATTGCAACAATACCACCAGCTGGCGGACCGCATGGCTACCCAGATAACTGGCAGCTACCAGAGCTGGACAGACTTTCTGACCACTGCCGCCCGCCTATACAAGTACCCCTATCACGAACAGCTTATGATCTACGCCCAGCGCCCGGAAGCCACCGCCTGTGCGGATTATGAACTGTGGAACAAACGAATGGGGCGTTATGTTCGCCGGGGTGCGAAAGGCATCGCTCTCATTGACCACTCCGGGGACACTCCGAAGCTGAAATATGTGTTCGATGTGGCAGACACCCGCACCACGGAGCGTTCCCGCAGCCCCTACCTCTGGGAATTCCACCCGGAACATGAACAAGCCGTTTCCGATTCTTTGGAGCTGCAATACGATATTCGTTATCCGGGCAGCTTTTCTGACCTCTTGGAACAGATTTCCTCTGTGAAAGTCACGGAATACTTCCTTGCCCACCAGCAGGATATCCTCGACATCGTTGACGGTTCGTATCTGGAACAGTATCATGACTATGACAAAGGCGTGGCATTCCTCAACGCCGCTACCGCCAGCACCACCTATATGCTGCTGTCCCGGTGTGGTCTGGCAGAAAATGCCCACTTTGCCCCGGAGGACTTTATGCCGGTGTTTGACTTCAACACACCCCAGACCGTTGATGCTCTGGGTAGTGCCATCAGCGGCATCAGCGAAGAAATCCTCCGCAATATCGAAGTCACCATTAAGAAATATGAACGTGAAAAGCTGTCTGAAAGGAGCCAAGAAAATGAACGAACTGACCTACATTCGCAGCGGGGATTACTGGATTCCCAACCTGATTCTGTCCCAGCAGGAGAACACGCCCCTGGGCAAGTACGGGAGAATGCGGAAGAAGTATCTACAGGAGCATCGCCCGGTGCTGTGGAACCGCCTGATCCTGTCGGAGCAGCTGTATCCCCATCTGCGGGAGATCGACGAGACGGCGAACAGGCGGTTGGAGCAGATGATGCCCACACTGATGCAGTCGGCAGGAGCGACGGAAGCTCTGAAAGCCAGCGACCCCATGAAATGGGTGGGGCTGATGAACAACCTGAAAGCCCAGGCCGAGGAAGTGATCCTGACGGAGCTGATTTACACCTGACGGAAGATTCTCCTGTCGAGCAATTTTCATTCTTCCCCACGGAGGCCCAGCAAATTGAATCTATCACAGAAGCGGAGCGTGTCCAAGCGACACCCTCCGCTTTTTCTATGTTCATTTCTCAGGCTGACATTGACCATATTCTGCGCACAGGCGGTAACGCGGATGACGCACGAATGAAAATTGTCACTGAGTTCTCCAAGCAAAAGCCTGTAGAAGATCGTGCGGCATTCCTGAAAGCGCTCTACCACGGCGGAAACGGCCTGATCACGGAAAATGGCAAGATTTCCGCATGGTATAGCGAGGACGGCATCTACATCGCAAGCGGCGACACTGCGCGCTATCTTCCCTCTGCCCAAGTTATCAGCTGGGCAGATGCAGCAGGGCGCACGGAAGAACTGCTGGATAGCGGCACATTTGCCACCAATTTAGAGGTTGCGGAAGCACCACGGAATGAGCGCCAGCGTATTGCTGCCGAAGTTTGGGGCCTTTATCACGATCTTTCGGATGAAGCAAAATCGCTGGGGCATCTGCCCTGTCTAAGTAATATTCGCAGCACCAATTACCCGGAGGAAACAGAACGCCTGACGGATGAACTGGCAAATCCCGCATTTCGAGAAATACTTCTGACGGAATCCTGGGCGTTTGTTGACGCCTACCGTGAAAACCGGGAACTGCTGCGTTTCCACTACCATCGGCCACAGGCACTTCTCACCCGGCTGGAAGAATTGTCCCTGCCACGCAAAGAATACCATTCCAACATGGCAGCACTCCCGGGAACCGGGAAATTCATTACGGAGGATGAAATTGCAGATTCTCTTGCAAATGGGAGCAGCTTTGAGGGTGGGAAGAACCGTATCTATGCGTTTTTTCAAAACCAGCATTCTCTCAAAGAGAAAGCTGATTTCCTGAAAGAGGAATACGGTACTGGTGGACGCTCCCATGCTGTATCCGGGGAAAGCGGCAGCTTTGAAGAACACGGCAGCAAAGGCATCGTACTGAAAAAGAGCGATTGTACGGATATTCAGATGAATTGGAATAAGGCCGCTTCCCGCATCTCTGAACTGATCCGCCTGAACCGCTATTTTACACCAGATGAACAGGTGCTTTATGACGAAAAGCTGGCACAGGCTACAGCGCGAACCATCGCCTACAACAGCTATAATGCCGTCAAGGAAAGTAATCTTGCGGCCACACTCCCGACAGTCAGTCTGTTCTATGACTGGTACGCGGAAGTAAAAAGTCAATATCCTGATGCCATCGTTCTGATAAAGCTGAACGGTGGCTATTTATCATTCCAGGCAGATACGCAATTTGCCGCAACACTTCTTGGGTTGGAGGTTGTTCAACGGGAACACCTTGGAGAACCGAAGCGAGTTTCCGTGTGCTATCTGCCCAACGAAGTTGTGGAAGAATATCTGGACAGGCTGGGCGAGAAGAACAAAACGGTGGTTTTGGCAGATCGTCAACCTGGCAAGGATGACATAGATATTCTTCAGATTGCGCCACAGCCAACACGGCATATTGATGAGCCATCTCAAGAGCATCCACCAGTAGTGCCTACCGACATTCCCCCAATAAGAGAAATTACGCAGGCTGAACTGAATACCCTCTATGACAGCTTTACGGAAAAGTACGGCATTCTCAACAGCCGTGGAAATCGGCTGGCTTTCTCGGATGATTCAGCCTACTATCTCCTGTGTGCCCTGGAAATTCTGGATGATGATGGAAACTTCCAGCGCAAGGCGGATATGTTCTCCAAGCGTACCATTCAGCCCCACAAGGTTGTGACTTCTGTGGATACTGCTGTGGACGCCCTGACGATCTCCATTGGGGAACGTGCCTGTGTGGATTTGGGGTATATGTCCAGCCTGTCCGGGGAGTCCATAAACGAGTTGACCGCCGACCTGCAAGGTGTCATCTTCCACGATCCCAAGCGGGGCGCACTGGAAGATGACGCAGGATGGGTCACTGCGGACGAATACCTGTCCGGCAACGTGCGGCAAAAGCTGAAAGAAGCGGAAGCTGCCGCCGCGGAGAACCCCATGTATCAGAGTAATGTGGATGCTCTCCGGGCCGCTCAGCCCAAAGACCTGGAAGCCTCGGAAATTGAGGTGCGGCTGGGTGCTACCTGGATTGACAAAGCCTATATTCAGCAGTTTATGTATGAATTGCTGGACACCCCCTATTATCTCCGCCGTTCCATCCATGTGGAATACTCCCCCTACACTGCCGCCTGGAATATTTCCAACAAACGCAATATCTCTGGCAACGATGTTGCTGCTTGGAATACCTACGGCACAGATTATGTCAGTGCCTATGATATTCTGGAAGATTCGCTGAATCTCCGGGATGTACGCGTGTATGATACCGTTGAGGATGAGCACGGCAAGCCCAAACGGGTGCTGAATGGAAAGCAGACCACCCTGGCCCAGCAGAAACAGCAACTAATCCGGGATGCTTTCAAAGACTGGATTTGGGCGGACCCCACCCGGCGGCAGACCTTAGTGGAGCAGTACAACCGGGAAATGAACAGCATCCGGCCACGGGAATATGACGGCAGCCATATTGTCTTTGCAGGTATGAACCCGGAGATCCGCCTGCGGGAGCATCAGCGGAATGCAATCGCTCATGTGCTTTACGGTGGGAACACGCTGTTGGCACACGAGGTCGGCGCAGGCAAGACCTTTGAAATGGTGGGGGCTGCCATGGAGGCCAAACGGCTGGGGCTTTGCCGGAAATCCCTGTTTGTTGTTCCCAATCACCTTACGGAACAGTGGGCCTCGGAGTTTTTGCGGCTCTACCCCTCTGCCAACATTCTGGTCACAAAGCAGAAAGACTTTGAAACCAGAAACCGGAAGAAGTTTTGCGCTCGAATCGCCACCGGAGATTATGATGCGGTGATTATCGGCCACTCCCAATTTGAGAAAATCCCCATCAGCCAGGAACGGCAGGAGGCACTGCTGGAAGATCAGATTGAGGAAATCACTTTGGGCATATCAGAACTCCGGTCAAACAACGCAGAACGGTTCTCCATCAAGCAGTTGGAGAGAGCCAAGCGCAGCCTGGAAGCCCGGCTTGAAAAGCTTCAGGCAAATGATAAAAAAGACGATGTCGTGACTTTCGAGGAGCTGGGCGTTGACAGGCTGTTTGTGGACGAGGCACATTCCTACAAGAATTTGTTTCTCTATACGAAAATGCAGAATGTGGCCGGTCTCTCCACCTCAGATGCCCAGAAGTCCAGCGATATGTTCGCCAAGTGCCGATACATGGATGAACTCACTGGAGGCCGGGGCGTGATTTTTGCCACGGGTACGCCGGTATCCAATTCCATGACGGAGCTGTACACCATGCAGCGGTATTTGCAGTATGACCGTTTGCAGGAGATGGGGATGATTCACTTCGACTGCTGGGCATCCCGGTTTGGTGAAACCGTTACCGCCTTGGAGCTTGCCCCGGAGGGAAAAGGCTATCGTCCCCGGACACGATTCAGCCGATTCTTTAACCTGCCGGAGCTGATGAACATTTTCCGGGAGGTTGCGGACATTAAGACTGCTGATCAGCTGCACCTTCCTGTGCCGGAGGTGGAATATCACAACGTTGCAGCCAAACCCAGCGAGGTTCAAAAGGAGCTTGTTCAGGAGCTTTCCGAACGTGCAGCCCTGATTCACAGTGGTTCCGTTTCCCCGGATATTGACAATATGCTAAAGATAACCAGCGACGGACGGAAGCTGGGGCTTGACCAACGGATCATCAACCCCGCTTTCCCGGACGATCCCGAAAGCAAGGTCAATCTCTGCGTTGGAAATATTCTGCAAGTGTGGAGAGACAGCGAAGCGGACAAGCTGACGCAGCTGGTGTTCTGTGACGTTTCCACACCCCAGGCTGCCGTAAAAGCCAAAAGCACAGTGATTGATCCTCTCGGCGGCATTGCAAAGCCTTTTACCGTCTACGAGGATATTCGCTCCAAGCTGATTGCCCAGGGGGTTCCCCCGGAGCAGATCGCATTTATCCACGATGCCAATTCCGAAGCCAAAAAGAAAGAGCTGTTCGGAAAGGTCCGCTCCGGCCAGGTCCGTGTTCTGCTGGGCAGCACCGCAAAAATGGGTGCCGGCACCAACGTGCAGGACCGGCTTGTGGCGATCCACGATTTGGATTGCCCCTGGCGTCCCGGTGATTTGGCACAGCGAAAAGGCCGCATTGAGCGTCAGGGAAATCAGAACGAAAAAGTTCATGTGTTCCGCTATGTGACGGAAGGAACCTTTGATGCCTACCTCTGGCAGACGGTGGAAAACAAACAGAAGTTTATCTCCCAGATCATGTCCAGCAAGAATCCAGTCCGTTCCTGTGAGGATGTAGATGAGGTTGCCCTGTCCTTTGCGGAAATCAAGGCCCTGTGTGCCGGTGATCCACGGATCAAGGAACGCATGGACCTGGATGTGGATGTGGCACGGCTGAAAATTATGAAGGCTGACTATAAGACCAAGCAGTTCCGGTTAGAGGACAGTCTGATCCGCTCCTTCCCTGCTGAAATCGCCAAAATGAAGGAACAGATGGAATCCCTGAAAGCGGATATGCAGACGCTCTCCGAACATCCCCATCCCGAAGGTGGGTTTGCCGGAATGACCGTTTTGTCGGACACACTTCTGGAACGGGAGAATGCCGGTGCCGCCCTGATAGAGGCTGCCAAGCAAGCCACTGGTCGGGACCCTGTGGAGATTGGCACCTATCGGGGCTTTACCATGTCCGTCACTTTGGAGAACTTCGGAAAGAAATATGTGCTGACCATGCAAGGGAAATTCCGCCATCCTGCGGAGCTGGGCAGTGATCCCAAGGGTAATTTGATTCGGCTGGATAATGCACTGGCGCAAATGCCCCAGCGGATGCAATCTCTGCAAACGCACCTGGAGGAAACCTATCACCAGCAGGAGGCCGCAAAGGCAGAACTTGAAAAGCCCTGGCCTTACGAACAGGAGCTGCGGGATAAGACTGCCCGGCTGATTTTTCTGGATGCGGAACTGAATCTGGATACCAGAGGCCAATCTGAGCCGGAACAGGTCATCCCCAAATCCAGCCGTCCCTCGATTTTAAGCAGGTTGAAATCCGCTCCCCCGCAGAGCAAAAATCCGAAACCAAAGAAACACCATGAGGAGGTACGATAATGACGAACGAAGAACGCAACACGGCCCTGTATCAGAAGATGTTTGCTGAGCAGGAATCTTTCCGAGACTGGCTGAAAGGTCAGCCCCCGGAAGAAATTCTGAATCACGCTTATGAGTACACCATCCGGGAGGACATTCTGCTGTCGCTGGAATACCACAATCTTTCAGATGCACAGATCGATGCCCTGATGGAATCCCCCTGTCCTCTGGCAGATGTGTTCCAGGATTTTGAAAAGCGGGAGACAGACCACATGGAGACGATCTGGGACTGTATGGAATCCAGGGCAGATACGCTTCTGGAAGAACAGCGCCGCACACTCAGAGAAACACCGTTGTACCCTTATCCTGCCAGCTACGCTCAGGAACATGGGGAGCTGGAGCAGTATCGGGCGTCCAACAGAGCCAACATTGCCTGCAAGGAAGCCATTGAATCGGCAATCCGTGAACATTATCACGATAACCAACTGGACAGTCAGGCGGCAGCGCAGGTCGTGAACGCTTTCGGACTAGACAGGACTCTTTTTGTTCTTGCGAATACCGTCCAGCAGAAAGACTGGGACGCACGGTTTTCTCCTGGCAATAAGGAATGGGCAAAATCCATTCCCATCCAAAAGAATCCCGACGCCTGGGGTGCAGACCGAAACAGCCAGTTTGTTGTGAACAGCCATTCGGGATTGACTGATTTGTTTCTCAGCACCGTCCGTCAGGAATACTGTCAGAAACAGGAGAAAGCTCACAAGCCCTCCATCCGGGCGAAACTTCAGGCCACACCGAAAACAACTTCGCCGAAATATTCGGCGAAGTTGAATGGACAGGAGCGTTGAAATGGCCAACCGTAAAAGAAATATCGAGGTGCGATTTCGTGTTACGCAGGACGAGCTGGATCTGATCCATAAGAAAATGGCACAGTACGGAACCACAAACCTGTCGGCGTTTCTCCGAAAAATGTCCATTGACGGCTATGTTGTCAAGCTGGAGCTGTCGGAACTGAAGGCGATGGTATCTCTGCTCCGATATTCCAGCAACAATCTGAATCAGCTTACCAAGCGCGTCCATGAAACCGGCAGAATTTATGATGCTGATTTGGAGGACCTGCGGCAGAGCCACGAAAGACTGTGGGATGCGGCACGGGATATTCTCTCGGCTCTCGCAAAGCTCAAGTGACCCGCCGTATCCTTGCGGCATGAGATCGGATAGCGTATAATGACAGTACAAAGAAAAGGAGGATGCGTATATGAAACTGATCTTCAAAATCCTCACCGCCCCCGCGGTTTTGGTCATTGACCTTTTCACACTGATCTGCATTGGCATGATCTCTTTTTCGGGAATGCTGCTCCGTCTGGTCAGCGGAATCATTGCCATCCTCGGCGTAGCGGTGCTGGCAACATACTCCCCGAAGAATGGTTTGATTCTTCTGACTATTGCGTTCCTGTTCAGTCCTATGGGCATCCCCATGCTTGCGGTTTGGGTGTTGGGCAGGCTCCAGAATATTTCCTGCCTCCTAAAAGGAATCTAAAGTAAAGCTCCGGTGTCGAAATGTAAGTGCTCAATAACCACCCGTACACAGCACCGTTTCCACGGTGGCCGCATCCGCGCCGTTATGTATGTTAACCTCAACTCCGGAAATGCGGACAGTCACAGCCACATTCCCAGAACAGACCGGCTGCGGCGGTGTGACCTCAGCAAAGGCTGTCTTGTGTACCGCCTGCTGTTCCGACAACGTCTGAAATAACCTCCTCTGCCAATAGTAATAGGTTTTCTCAGACAGTCCGTTTTTCTGGCACCAGGCCCGGACAGTCATACCGCTACTGCGGCAGGCCATGATCCTGGCTGTCCAATTCTCCAAACGCTCCTGCTTGGACATTACTTGCAGACTTTGCTCCATTTTTGACCATCTCCCAATGTGACAAATATCTCCCTTAGACTGCATGGGAGATATTTGCGTTTTGGGATATTGTCTCATGCCGCTGACCTGCTACGCAAGCCGTGGGGAGATTTTACGCTTACTATTATCTCATAGTACTGGGTGAGATGCTAGGCGGGGTGTTATTGAGCACTTACGGTAAGGCACGGGGAGCACATACGAAAATGTAAATGATTAACGGCAGAGTCCTGAAATTGGGACTCTGCCGCGGTTTTTGTGAACGGGTGGTTATTGAGCACTTACTTTATTCATGAAAAACCCCCGTATCTCGGATAGTACACGCGAGTCGCGTATACTATCCGCTACTGTACGGGAGTATTGTTTCATACCGCCGGGCCCACTGCAAGTCGCCGTTAGTTTTGACGCTTACTTATTCAACGCCTGGGTGTTCGAATTACTATGGTTGTTTTAACACTGCAATGATTTTTGTTTCGAATTATGCTTAATAAGGCTGGTTTTGTGTTTGAACTAAGTAGATATCATCCAAATATATACAAGCCACCCTTTTTTCGCATAGCGTCATACATATCAGATATGCGAACATTCTTTTTTCCTGGGGCATCAGGACCTGGATCGTACACCTGAATCAGATCGTCGTTAATCACCTGCTCCAACAAAGAAACATGACCTAAATCAAAGTAAGGATTCTTGTTGTATAGAACACCATAGCTAAATGCAAATACAACATACTTACCTTGAGATAGATATTCTTGCAATAATTTATCCAATTCGAACTCGTTAATTCGCAAGGCATCTAAATACAAAACATCAATACTGATTCCAAGCTCAGAAAAAATCTTCCGCAGTGTTGGGGGGGTAACAGAAACACCATAGTCGTCTTGACATGTACTATACCTAACATTATTTATTCTAACAGAATAACCTTCTGGAATAACCACACTCGTCATTTCTGCTAAATCATATTGAGTTATACGCGCACCTTTTTCCCTCAATATCATTTCCAACAGTGCCAAAAAACACAGGTAATTGTCTGCTACGACGTAATTCATTGCTTTATACGCCTTCCTGATTTTTTATAGTCTTTATATTCTTTCACACAGCTATCGACGAGAACTTTATCTTCTTTACACTTTGTCCACCAAACATTCCAAATATTGAGATAAATAGTACACTCTTTGGTGCTACTACTATATTCTTTCAGAAGATAGGTTTTTCCAGGTGTATGAGTTGTAACGATTGCTACAGTGGTAGCTCCTGTTCCTTTTAGTTTCGCAATTCGTCCTCTCAGTTTGGTGTCTGGATTGTAGCACCGATATTGATTGTATTCGACTAATTTACTGCACTCATTTATTCCTTTTCTATTGCAGGATTTGTTCTGTGGACAAGAATTACATACATTGCATGCTAAGCAGGTGGAACGATCATCGCATGTAATACAGTTCTTTTCTTCGATAAACTTAATTGTCAGTGCATCGCCAAATTGATCTTTTAGAAATCCAATCCTGATTCTCGCTTCGCTTTCAATAGGTTTGAGACTCAATATTTGAATTTTGCGGAATTTCATGCTTTTCAATTGCAGGAATTGTTTGTTGCGCTGTGTGATGCTATTTTTTCGATACCAAGGCTTTTGCTGGATTGGAGTAAGTGTTTTAGCAACACTTCCAAAAAAATCGAGATCACCGCCAAAGATACACAAGGGTTCCGAATAGTTTGTTTTTTCTGTAAACTTGCGAATCATCAAGTCTAGCTTTTTTCTCGAAATCAACTCTCTATTCTTGCTCAAAAGCAAACACAACGCAACCCAAAGAACGGATAAGATACACGTAGCAAGTGTTGTTGCGGCATTGTCATAGTAGAAGTATGTAAAAATGTCGAATGCCAACGCCAAAACAATGTTTCCTATAATTTGCCCCTGCCGTTTGGGTAACGCAGCTACATAACTTGCTATAATGCCTACAATCATTGTAACTACACTTACAATAAAAGATTCATTAGCAACCAGCTCTTTAATAAACTCATCCATTTTGTATACTCTCCCATACAACTTCTGATTGATAGGGTTTAAACGACATACACAGAGGTACTGTATTTGTGTCAATTGTAATTTGATTATAGCAAACCTTATCGCTTTCTAATGTACCTAGTTTCGAAGTTTCATTCATTTTCTGCTCGAAAACTACTTTTGAAGAATCGTATCTAGCGACACACTCATCTGTACCGATAGTAAAAGCACATACTTTAATTTGACCATCTGGCATTATTAGAGCACGTTCTCCCATTTCAAGAGGGCAGTACAGATAACAGTTTCTCGAATGCAGAATTTTATCTTTATCAACAAATCGCATTGGAATTCTGACCTTGATCTCAAATTGTTCATTTAGTACAGCGGCGATCAGTTTTTTATAAATATCCTTCCAAGTGTCAACTGCAATATCGGTATCCTCGATCCAACTATCGCGAGCTATTCCGACTTTTAATATAGGGTGGAAATTGATTGACTTAACACCAATATTCTGGGAAAATGTGATCATTTTTTCTAGGTTTCTGATGCCAGTGACAACATCCGGGCAACTATATTTATGTACACAAGAAGTAATTTGCACATTGTATCCGCTAGATACAGCGTACCTAATATTATTTACACATTTTTGAAAAGAACCTTTACCACGCACTGCATCGTTTGTTTCCTCATTGTGCCCATCTAGGCTGAAAGTTATCTCATCAAGTAGTTTAACCTTTGGATTATCCAAAAAATGGTTAGGAAATTGTCCGTTGGTATCAACACGTATATATGTGTAACCCATTTGCTTAACAGCTTCAACGACATCTCCGAAATTCTTATCGTTTTTGTAATCATGGTATAATGTGGGTTCGCCGCCTAGAAAAGAAACTTTATATGCACCATAATCACGAAAATCCCTCAGTAGATCTACCAATGTGACAAAATTGATGCCCTCTGGATTATGCTGCAACAAGGGCTTATAGAGGCACTGCTTGCATCGTAGTTGACATACATTAGTTAAATAGACAAAAACCTGTTTTACTTTTCTGTTAAAGTAAACGCGTGTTTTCTCATCGAACTGCATGAACACATTCCTCCTAGATATGATAGCTTAATTGAGTTCTTGATACAGCTGACTTGATACAATTTCATGACTTCCTTGATACTTTGTGCTAGAGTAGTTCTCGTATTCTCCCAAAACATCGTGATAGAAAATCTGACAAATTTTCATGTTAGGATATATTCTAACCTTTTTTACACATGTAAGTTGGAGTGTCCAATATCCGCAGAAACCGATATCGCCAAATCCAGAGGTTAAATGAACACTAATTCCGAGTCGGCCTATCGAGGAACGTCCCAGAAGCATAGGTACCAGACCTCTGGTTTCGGTATACTCCACCGTACGAGCGAGATACAACTGGCCGGGTTCGAGAACTAATCCCTCATCGGGAATCTTCAGTGTGACAGTCTCGTTCTTCTCTGCGGCATCTAGTGTATCATCAGTGTAAACAAGCAGCTCATTGTGCAATCTCAAATTATAACTATTCGGGTTAAGTTGCAGCGGATCATAAGGCTGTATGATAATATCATTTCCCAGTCTTTTTTCGATTTCTTTTCCTGTTAATATCATTAGAAAAACCTCCGTTTACAAATCAATATCTATGCCAATGGGACAATGATCACTTCCGAATACATCAGGAAATGTAGTTGCACACAATAAATTATGGGAAAGGGTGTGAGACAATAGGATATAATCGATTCGCCATCCAATGTTCCTTTCACGTACACCCTTCCTATATGACCACCATGTGTAAGCACCGGTTTGCTCAGGATGCTTATATCTATAGCTATCAATTAGATTCAGTGCTAACAAACGACCAAAGTCTCTGCGTTCTAGTTCGGTGAAGCCAGCATTACCAATATTAGCTTTTGGATTTGCTAGATCCAGATCTTGATGTGCAACATTTAAATCTCCGCAAATAATTACAGGTTTGGTTTGTTGTAACTTTTGAATATGACTAATCAAGGAAGCATTAAACTCACCTTTGTACACCAAATGATTGAGATCTCTTTGTGAATGAGGAGCATAGCAATTAATGATATAGAAATCATCATATTCGAGTGTAATAACCCGTCCTTCTTGGGTAAAATGACCATTCAATCCGTATGTAATATTTAGTGCTTTGTTTCGGGCGATAATGACTGTTCCGGCATAGCCTTTTTTTTCAGCAGGATGCCAGTACAGGGTATACCCTGGCAATGACCATTCAAACTGTTCCTCAGTCATTTTTATTTCCTGAATGCAAAAGATATCAGCCGTACTTTTTTCAAAGAAATCCCAAAAACCTTTTTTGATGCAGGATCTGAAGCCGTTTACATTCCATGAAAGTATCCGCATTGATTATTATCTCTTTCTATATTTTTGCTGATTGGAGGGAGTTTTATCAATTGCTTCGACATCTTGACACTTCCCGCTCGTTACGTGGCTAAGGAAAAGCGTTCCAAGCAGCAGACGGTGTTTTCGTTGTATTCTATTCCATTCGTAGCCTTTAAATAAGTCCTTTACTAGAAAGACTTCTCCTATTGTAAGATTATGCGTTTCGTCTGTTGCCTGCTTCAGCAATGCTTCTACATCATACATAAAGCGACCTCCCTGTCAACAATGTTATTGTTAATGTTATTATAGCACTGCATGTCGAGGATGTCAATGAACCAGGGTACAACTTGTTGAATTAGTCAAGGGAAAATGATATACTTTTAATAAGCAGCTATGTAAAGGAGGTCTTATTGTAATGGCTAGATATGATTATATACTATGGGATTGGAATGGAACGCTGGTAGATGACTTAGATGCCAATATAGCGATAATTAATAGTCTTTTGTGCCAACGAGGACTACCCATGCTGACAAAAGAACATTATAGACACATTTTTAAGTTTCCCATAATTGATTTTTACAGGGACGCTGGATTTAATGTGTATGGTCAAGACTACGAGAAACTAGTTTCTGACTACCAAGTTGCTTATGCAGTACAAAAGAACAACATCGACCTTATGCCAAATGCTGAAGCTGTTCTCAGGAGAATTAACGGTGCTTCAATAAAACAGATAATTTTAACTGCATCTAGCTATAAGGCGATTGAACAACAGATGTCTAACTATCACATCTATCCATACTTTGATGCAATTGTATCTCAAACTAATGTCTATGCATGCGGAAAAATCGATCTCGCAAGGCGCTGGTTCAGCATTTCGAGGGTAGATCCCAACCGAGTGTTAGTAATTGGAGATACGTTGCACGATTATGAAGTAGCAGTAGCGATGAACTTTGATTGTTTGCTTATCTCCAATGGGCATCAAGATCTATATAACATGCGAAGTGAATACTCATGTAAATGTTTATCCGATATTTGTCAAGTTTTAGACCACATTGGATGACACCCTCGGATGGCGGAGCATAATTTCGTAGCTATCAGATAATATGAAATGACCTCTCACTTGCAAAACGTGGATTTACCTGTCATACTAAGAGTGTCAACAACTCAATACACAGGAATTACCAAAATACAAGGAGAGGTCACAATAAGTAGTATAACCTATATCGGCATGGATGTCCATACCACAAATTACACTTTATGCGCCTTCACCCTGCAAACGCAGACTCCGTTCTTTGAATTGCAGATTCAACCTGAGTTCGAGGAATTCAAGAAGTATCTGACAAACCTGGATCAGATCCAGGGAGGCGGCAGTCATTTTGTCTGTGGCTATGAAGCCGGATGTCTGGGATATTCTCTGTATAAAGAAATTATGGGCTACAATTGGAAAGGTTTCAGTGTGGAGCGCGTCATCATGGCTCCGTCCACAATGGCATCTTCCCCAAACGACAAAATGCAGAAGAGCGATTCCATTCTGTTGCTCGTTGTTTTCATCTGTGTTATAGTGATTGCAATGTCACTTGGTGCACAAAAATTCTATGCAGGAAGTGGGATACGATGAAAAAGAATGGCCACTATTGTAAGGTGTGCGGCAGACACAGAGCCAACGAGAAATTCACCGGCAAGGGTCATGCCACGCATATCTGCAAAGACTGTGCCAAACTGCCTCCAGAAGAAAAAGCCAAACAAGAGACGTTAAACCGGCTATTCAATCTTCCCTGGTATTTGTCGAAGGAGCAGAAGGCATGGCTGAAAAACAGAATGCAGGATCGCCGCCCGGAAGTCAAGGCGCTTGCCCAGGAGCAATACGATATGCGGTTTGGGCGCAGGCATCAGAAAATGCAGTTTGATGATATGGACGAGTTCGATGAAGATGAATTTGAAGAAATGGAATAGTGTTCCAACGGACTGCTTTTGAAGCAGTCCGTACTTCTTTTTATGGAGGTGAAACCATTTGGCAACTACACGGCTGATGCCGCTGCACACCGGCAAGGGGCGAACAGTTGGCACTGCAATCGAAGAAATCATCGACTATGTAGAAAACCCGAAAAAAACTGATAACGGCAATCTGATCACAAGCTGGCAATGCGACAGCCGTGTTGCTGACAGGGAGTTCCTGTTTTCAAAGCAGCAATACATCAAGAATACTGGACGGGTGCGGGGGGAGGACGATGTGATAGCCTACCATCTTCGCCAGTCCTTCCGCCCCGGCGAGATCACCCCGGAGGAAGCAAACCGTCTGGGCTGTGAGCTGGCACGGCGATTCACCAAAGGCAATCACGCCTACATTGTCTGCACACACATTGACAAAGCCCATATTCACAATCATGTGATATGGAACTCCACCGCTCTCGATGAGCACAGCAAGTTCCGCAACTTCTGGGGCAGCACCAAAGCTCTGCGCCGCCTCAACGATACGATCTGCGTTGAGAACGGTTACTCCATTGTGGAGAATCCTAAGGGCAAAGGCAAGTCCTATGATAAGTGGCTGGGCGATAAGAAGAAACCCTCCCACCGGGAGCGTATCTGCTATGCCATTGATGAAGCACTGGCACAGAAACCCCAGAGCTTTGAGGATCTGCTGGAGCTGCTGCAACGCTCCGGGTATCAGGTCAAGGGCGGCAAGGTTCCCGCCCTGCTGGGGGAAGGACAGAAGCGGTTCATCCGCATGGACACCCTGGGTGCAGGCTTCACTCCGGATGATCTTCGTGCCATCATTGCCGGAACGAAAGCGCATACCCCGAAGAAGAAGTGGGCCATGGATGCCGCCACCAAACCCAGCGGCTGTCTGCTGATCGATATTCAGGCGAAGCTGCAAGAAGGCAAGGGTGCCGGTTACGCAAGATGGGCAAAGAACTTCAATTTGAAACAGCTTTCCCAAACGCTGATCTATCTGGAGGAAAACAATCTGCTGGACAGAAGCGTTTTGGAAGAAAGGACTTCCGCCGCCACAGCGCAGTACCACGCCCTGTTCGACAACATGAAATCTGCCGAGCAGCGCATGGCGGAAATCAAAGTGTTGCAACAGCACATCATCAACTACGCCAAGACGCGGGACACCTATGTTGCTTACCGAAAGGCTGGCTACTCTAAGAAGTTCCTTGCGGAGCATGAGCCTGAGATCATACTTCATAAGGCGGCAAAGCAGTTCTTTGATGAACAGGGGCTGAAAAAGCTGCCCACCGTCAAGAGCCTTCAAACCGAATATGCCCAGCTCCTGTCTGAGAAAAAAGCTATGTATGCAGAGTATCAGCAGGCGAAAAATGAAATGCGTTCCCTCCAAACCGCCAAAGCAAATGTGGATCGGATTCTTGGGGACAACTCTCTCACCATGGAGAGAGAATCTGAAAAGGACGGGCGTTGACCGTCCATCAGCGATTTGCAAAATCGTGCAGCCGCTGGATATTTCCAGCGTTTCCAGAACACAGAATTGTGTTCTGCGGGGCTTGGGGCAGAGCCTCAACAAGCAGAAAACCCTCATTTCCACTTTCGAAGAAATGAGGGTTTTCGCATATGGCGCGCCATAGGCATTGCTTGCCGCTACCCTTGACATCATCCCCAGCCACAGTTCCCTTCACACTGTCACAGAAAGGTGAAATGACAAATTCTACGCAGTTTTGGTTTGTATATATAAAACGCAGCTTCACTATTTCATCTGGATTTTACACGGAACTAAAATAACACACTAATTCTGGCTCTAAGATTAATTTAAGAGTCCAAAGTATATTTGCCAGATTTCAGCTAAACTAGCATCAAAATATGCAATAAATCTTTCTCAACCTGGAAATGGTATGGAGGGGAACCACACGAAATACTCTGCTAATGCCACGTGAATTCCAGAAAGTGCATTTATAAGTGTTCATGAACACTTCTGTAGTGCTACTATTATTCTTGACAAAAAACCATCTAAAGTCCATTCTTTCAACAATTCACGCACTTTATTCCCAAGGCCTTGAAAATCAGCCATATTCAAAATAGAATTTAAGTAAATATATGGCCGGCATATATTTACTTCACTAATTTTGAGGAGGCTTATACATGAAAAAATGGCGTTTTATGCGATTCCTTTCTTTAATCCTTGTATTGGCTATGCTCATCGAAACGCTTCCTGTACAGAGCTTTGCGTCAACAGACGATGCAAGTACAGCCGTAGTAGTCGAAGAAGACCAGCCAGAAGTATCCGTTCTTGGCGAAGTGGAAATCCTTAGAGAAGAAGACACCAAGCATTTCCGCCTGTCGGATGGAAGTTTTGTTGCCGTATCCTACGGCCAGCCCGTACATTTCCAGAGTGAAGATGGGGAATGGAGAGACATTGATAACAGCCTGTCTCTGGCGGCTGGGGCCTATCGGACGGCAAATGCCAATACGCCTGCGGCATTTTCTTCGACGCTGACAGATGGCAAACTGTTCTCTGTTAAGCATAATGGAACGTCCGTTTCCATGTCTATTCTGGATACCATTACAGCAGAGCGGATGATCAGCGGTGAGCTGGATACGGAAGCTACTGAGCCGGAGGAGACAGATCCGACAGAAGCTACAGTAGAGACGATACCGGAAGAAGTGATTCCGGAGGAAACGCTGCCGGAAGAAGCTGTACCGGCGCAGACGGAACCCGTGGAGGAAGCAGCGGAAGCTCCCACGGAACCTGTTGCAGAGACCGTTCCGGAAACCGGATCCTCTGAGGAAGAAATCATCGCTGACGCAGAATCTGATGCTGAGATGGAAGCAGCGGCAGAAGACATTTTGAGTGAAGATCTTCCGGAAAATGAAGAAGCCCCTTCCGAAGAGTTCTTCGAAGACGAGGCGGCAGTGGCAGAGGAAGAAGCCGACACTGCCGATGGCGCTGAAACCGTCCAGCCTACTGAGGAAGCTCTGGAAACCGAACCGGAAATTACCGAGCCCGAAGTGACGGAAGAAACCATTCCGGAGCCTGCAGAAACGGAGGAAACGATCTCCGAAGAAACCCTTCCGGAAGAAACCGAGGAAACGATACCCGAGGAACTGGATGAAGAAGCCGCAGGGCTGACTTTCAACCGGGATGTTATCGCGGAAGTTACTCAGGATGTCGCTGCAATGATGTCACTGCAGGAAAAGTACAGCTGGGACGTCAACGATGTGATCCCTGAAAAACTTCAGTCCTCTCTGATCTACCAGAATGTGTTCCCCGGTATTGACCTGCAATATACCACCTTCGGCTACAACATCAAGGAACAGATCATCATCAACGAGCCGCAGCCGAGCTACCGGTTCGACTTCCTTCTGGAAAGCGACGGGTTGAGCGCTGTCCTGAATGAGAATGGGTCTGTGTCTTTCCTGAATGCCGATCAGGAAGAAGTTTATCAAATTCCCATTCCCTGCATGGAAGATGCTGCGGGGCTTGGCTCCTTTGACGTTCATTTTGCGCTGAATGAAACCGAACAGGGTACTGTCCTGACTGTAGAAGCGGACAAGGAATGGATCAACAGTGAAGACCGTGAATTCCCGGTCATGATTGACCCCACATTGACTGTGATATCCGGAAGCGCACTGGAGGATATCTATTCCGCCTATACCATGGAGGCTGCACCCAATGATACGACCCTGGGCCGCCAGTGGCTGTATGTGGGCGCACAGCCCTACAGCACCACCAACGATGGGCGTTACCGTACCTATATGCACATCCAGAGTATGCCCACGGTTCCCAATGGCAGTGAGGTTGTGGATGCCCAGCTGAGCCTGTATAAAACCGCCTATGTTCAGCGTAACTGTGAGCAGCTGCCCATTGGCGCTTATGAAGTGACCACCGATCTGCCTTCCAGCTACTCTAGCTATTACGACTGGTTCTCCAAAATGACCTGGCGGCGGGATCAGCCGGAATATGATACCACCAATGCTATTGACTATGCTTTCGGCAAGGCCGGTAAGGAATATGTCACCTGGCATCTGACCGAACTGGTAAAGAAATGGTATATTGAGGGAACGGATAATACTACCATTGCCCTGGCAATGACGAACGAGGACGAAATTGGCACCTACACCTATTACGCCTCCGCTACGTTCTACGCCTATGCCGGTTCAATTCCTCCCATTCTGACCGTTTCTTACCGAAACAACACTGGCATTGAGCCTTACTATACCTATGCGACCCTGGGTGCGGGAGAAGCCGGCACTGCCTATATCTCCGACCACACCGGTCAGCTGAAGATTGCGAAGAAACTGGTCAGCTACGCTTCTTCCACCAATCCCTTCTCCTTGAGCCTGGTCTACAATTCTGACTATTTCTCTCGATCCAGTTCGGATTACTGCCCGCCGTCCAAACTTGGACTGAGCATGAATGTAGGCTCCGGTTGGACCCTGGATTGTATCCAGCGTGTGGAAGCGGAGACCATCTCTAATATTTCCTACCTGAAATATACGGATGGCGATGGAACGATTCACTATTTCTGCAAGGATAGTTCCAAGAACTCTTCGTATTATTATGATGAGGATGGCCTGAGCCTGAAGATCAAGAGCACCGGAAGCAATGCCTACCTCATGTCGGACGACGACGGGAATGAATGGACCTTCACCGACAATTATCTGAGATCCATTAAGGATTCTGATGGCAACAAAATCAACATTAACTATACCAGCGGCCGCTTGTCAGGCATTACCCAGGAGAACAAGGGTCAGTCCGCAATTACGGTTGCGACATTTACCTACAGCGGTAACAATCTGACCAGTGTTACGGATGCCGCCGGGAATGTGTACACCCTGACCTACAGCGGAACCAATCTGGTCGGCATCAAAAGAGGCAGCACCAATCTTGCCGCCTATACCTACAGCGGCTACCGGGCTACAAAGATGACCGATTCGGAAAGCGGTTACAGCCTGGCCTTTACTTATTCCAACGGTAAGGTTTCTAAGTATCAGGAGGCCACGGGCTCCGGAACGGGGGCGACGGTTTCCGTTACCTACCCGGATCACAGCGAAACGGTATACCGGGACCACGGCGCAGACCGGACCTCCGGAAACAGCGATGATGTGCTGACCCATTTCCTGTTTGACTATGCAGGGCGTACGGTCAACGCCTACACCACTGACAATACGGGCAACATTTTGGGAGCGACCAACGCAGCCTATTCCGGCAGCGGCTCCACGGACAAAACAAACAACCGCACAGTGCGTTCCGGCTCTATCGGGCAGGCCAGACAGAATCTGCTGCAAAACGGCGGTCTGGAAGACGGCACAACCGGCTGGACCTTCAACAATGGCACAAGCCGTGCTACAACCAAGCCCAGAACCGGCGCTTATTCCATTAAGGGCACACTGAGCAGCACAGGCAGCCAATCCGCCCTGATATCCTCCGGAACCCTGACCGCCGGTAAGACGTATACCATTTCCGGCTATGTGAATACCAGTGGCATTACCAACTTACAAGGCGGCGCCATCTCTCTGATGGTCACCGATGGCAGCAAGAGCTGGACAAGTCAGCTGGTAAACTACATTACCTCGCCTGCCGTAGACGATGGCTGGGTTCGGATCAGCGTCACCTTTACCCCGGATGCCACAGATGAGTATGGCATTTTCGTAAATAACAGCGGCGCAATCGGAACCTTCTACGCAGATGATCTGCAGGTGGAAGAAGGGGACGCACCCTCCAGCTACAACCTGGTAGCCAATGGCAATATGGAAGGAACGGGTCGCTGGACCATGGGCACCAATGCGGCGTTCTCTACCTCCTATGGTGTGGCTGGTTCTGCGAAATCCTTGCGGGTTACCGGCGATCCTCTGAGCGCCAGCACCAACGCCTATCAGGATATCGTCCTGAATCTCCCTGGTACCCAAACTTATGTCCTGTCCGGATGGGCACGGGCCAACGCAGTCCCGGATGATCCCAGTGAGCTGGATAATCCCAATGATGTCACCAAAAAGTGTGGCCTGCGGGCAACCATCACCTACTCCGATGGTAAAACCGAGGGTCACTACGTTGCCTTTAATTCGGATATCAGCAACCAGTGGCAGTTCACCAATGCCAGTATTGTGCCCAAGCAGTCCACCAAAACGGTGCAGAAAATCCGGGTCACACTGGCCTATGAAGGCAACGCCAACAAGTGCTACTTCGATAACATTTCCCTGCTCCGGGAAGTGGCTCAGACCATGAAGTATGATTCCGACGGTAAACTGGTTTCCGTCACGTCAACAGGCCTGGACAAAGACACGAATACCTACTCCGGCGGCAACCTGATAAAGACTGTTACCGGCGGAAACGGCACCTTCAACTATACCTACGATACCACCTATACCCACCGGCTGAAATCTGTCTCCAACGGTCAGATTACTCAGTCCATGGGCTATGACGGTACCGGCAATGTGACAACCACGACTCTGTCCGGCTCCGGTGGAAAAACCATCCAGACCACTGCTGCCTACGGCGGCAATGGAAACCGCCTGACTTCCGTAACTGACGCTTCCGGGGCAACAGTCTCCTATGGTTACGGTAATGCGGATTCCCAGATGCGGGGGCTGCCCACTTCCGTCACCGACCCCAAGGGAACTGTCACCAACACGACCTATGATTCTTCTGGCCGGGTCACGCAAACTGGTATTGCCAATACTGCGAATTTGATGTATACTTATTCCAGCGGCAATCTGAGTTCCATCCAGAGAACCAACGGCAGCGGAGCCAGTCAAACCTATGGCTTTACCTATGACAGCTTTGGCAATATGCTCTCTGCTAAGGTAGGAAACAGAAATCTGTCCACCAATACCTACGCCAGCGGCAATGGGCAGATGACGAAACAGGCCTACGGCAACGGGGCGTCGGTCACCTATGCTTATGATATTCTGGGCCGGGTAAAAACGGCAACCTACGCTGACGGACGGAAGCTGACCTATGCCTACAACGGAGAAGGACAGCTCCACAGCTTAAGGGAGACCGGCAACGGGACGGATGTCACCTATGTGTATACCTACGACTCCATTGGCCGCCTGATTGACAGCCAGCAGTTGGATGGGAGCAATATCGTAATCCGTACCAACCAAGCATATAATTCCAGCAATCAGATGACCAAGCAGAGCTGGCAGGTAGGCGGCGATAGCTACGCACAGGATCTCACCTACAATTCCTCTGACGGCAGTCTGAATACCTTCGAAATCTCCAGAAATGGTTCGGCACTGACCAAGTTCACCATGGGTTATGACGGTCTGCGGCGGCTGACCTCCATGAGCAGCGGCGTCTTTACCCGGAACTATGCATACCGGGATATCTCCGGCAGTCAGACAACCACCCAGGTTCAGTCCGTGGAGTATACCAAAGCACCGTCCGGAACGCCCTTTACATCTGCTAAATACTCCTATACCTATGATGATGCGGGAAATATTCTGACAGTCACAGACAACATTGGTAATGTTACGACCTATACCTATGACAACCAAGGGCAGCTGCTTACCGAACATGGGAATGTCTCCGGTATGGGTGATGCGCCCTTCAACTATAGTGATACCTATACCTATGACGGCGTAGGCAATATTCTGACTGCATCTGATGGAGAAACCACCCATACCTATACCTATGGGGATTCCAATTGGAAGGATCTTCTGACCGCCTATGACGGAGAATCCATCACCTACGATGCCATCGGCAACCCCACCAGCTACTATAACGGCAATCGCTGGACATTTGGCTGGGAGAATGGGCGTCAGCTTACTTCCCTGTCCAAGCAGCCGCCGGTAGTGATCACCACCCAGCCGGAAAACTACTACGGCACCGTAGGCGGCACCGCCACCTTTACTGTGGCAGCCAGCGGCGACCGGGTGACTTATCAGTGGCAGCGTAGCATCAATGATGGAGAAACCTGGGACAATATTAGCGGCGGGACGTCCACCACTTTAAGTGTTCCCATTCAAGCAGGTCTCAATGGATATCTGTACCGCTGCATTGCCAAGGACTACATGGGGCATATTGCCACATCCCAGGCAGGCAAGCTGACAGTCACCAGCGCACTGTCCACCATCAGCGAGTTTGATCCTGAGTATACGGTCATCAATGAGCCGGACGACTACTACGGAAGACCGGGCGACATTGCGACCTTCATTGTTGAGGCCGAGGGTGCGAACCTGAGTTACCAGTGGCTGTGCCGTGCTCCGGGAGCCAGCAACTTCGAGTACCTGACCAGCAGCGACGCCACCACCAATACCCTGCGGGTGGAAATGACAGCTGCAAGCAATGGAGCAGAGTACCGCTGCTTCATCACCGATGCCAATGGCGATATGGGCAGCACCCGTATTGCAACCATCAAGCTGGACATTCTGGACTGGGAGATGGAGTACAACACCAGCGGCATCCGTACCAAGCGGAGCAGCGAGGAAAAGGCCTACAACTACATCTATGCAGGCGATAAGCTGATGCGGATGACTGTGGGCAATGATGTCCTGGACTTCAGCTACGATACCAATGGTGTGCCTCTGACCATGACCTACAATGGTACGGTCTACTACTACATCACCAACCTCCAGGGCGATGTAATCAAAATGGAACGTGCGGATGGTAGCACCGGAGCGAGCTATGCCTACGACGCTTGGGGCAACATTCTCCGTATGTCCGGCACCCTGGCAGAACTGAACCCCCTGCGGTATCGTGGATATGTCTATGACCAGGAAACCGGGTTCTACTATCTGCAAAGCCGGTATTATGATCCCGCCGTCGGTAGATTTATTAATGCGGACAGTTATGCTTCCACTGGGCGGGGATTCATTGGATATAATATGTTTGCATATTGCGCAAACAATCCTGTAAATTGCACAGATCCAACGGGTTGCTTTTTGCAAACGCTTTGGGAATTTGTTCAAACAGCTGTAGCAGAGGTTGGAAGAGCATTCGGCCTATTATCTCCTGCCTATGCAGGGTGTGGAACGGCCGCTTTGGCAGACGGCCCATTGCCGTTTGGTGATGCTTTAGGTGCTGCGGGAGCTATATTAGTAACCGTAGGTGCCATTGGTTATGGAGTGTATCGAGCATCCAAAGCGTATTCGAACAAACAAGATACAAGCAGTAACGAACTATCTATTGCCAAAAGTTATGCTAGAACGATTTCTGATTCGGGTGACAAGTATGTTGTTCACCATATCGTTGCACAAAAGGATTACAGAGCAAATGCGGCTCGGAATGTTTTAACTTCGGTCGGTATCAATCCCAGTACATCCGGATTAAATCTTGCTGTTATTCCGGAAAAGAAACATTTATCCCTACACACTAACAAATATTTTGATTATGTAAACTCGCGCTTTGCTGGACTGGAAGGTAATGCTGCCGCAGTAGCTCTTACGCTTGTTGATCTGCAATTTGAAATTCAAATTTATTGTCAAACTGGATGGAAAACATGGTGATCGGTAATGGTAACAATAGACAAAAAATGGGAGTGCTGGGGAATCGCACACAATGACCAATATATCGCTACGATTGGGAACGGTGTAACCGTATGGAATCGTGCTACATTAGATTTGGTGCACCATTTTGCTGGTATGCGGTGGATTCACGGTGGGATATTTGTAAACGATGATGTGCTAATGGTATATACTGGTGAGCAAAAACTTTTCTTCTTTCAAATATCTCAGAGAAAGCTACTCTGGGCAGTTCCACGCCCTAGCGAACTTGATTCCTCCGGTGATATGTGTTGCTGCCATATCCCAGGTACGGAGAAAATCGCCTGCATTGCACGAGGGCGAAAATCTCTGAACGACCTTTTCTTACTCACAGTAGACTGGAATGCGCAAGAACTATGTTTGCAGTGTATACCTGATTGCTATCGTGTGGTATCCAACTTCGTATGGACACAGCAATTGGGTCTGACCTTTCTATCCCGGCAAGCGAAAGGTGATGACACGACAATGGTTTTCAGGATTCATCAAGTGGATAATATCGGTAAATCCTTAATTCTCTACAGTGGTGAAAGTACACATAGCATCTTAGCTTATTCCGGAAACTACCTATTTATGGCAGATTACAGTAGCACCCCCCCTAAGTCGAGTGTTTATCCTCTGGAACAGTCATCTGTAAGGGATAACTTGAAGCTGGGAAGCCCTCTGAGTCTCCCAATCCTGCCACTGCTGGAAAAAGGTCCAGTTGGAACACAGAGATTTATTTTTCCTCGAATTTGTTGGATAAATGAAAAAACAGGTTTGCTGGTAGCATGCAGTAATCGGAAGTCGGTTGGCATTTACGACTTTTTGAATGCAAAAATGATTTCCGAGTACCCAAATGGTAAAGTGCTCTACGGGAAATTACTTGATGGCCGGCTTCTCATAGGTTGCGCTTCTGGCTTTGCTGTTGAGCTATTGAATCGGGAGTAAATTATAATCAGGGCTGATGAGCAATTGAAAAGTGAGTTTGGCCGGTAATATTAGGAATCAAGTCGTTGTGCACTAAAATCTGGCATACCAAAAATTGTAGGAAGGCCCGCCAAGTGCTAGATGTTTTCGCAACGAAATCGCCATTATAGCAGAAATATGGGCCTTTGGGTAGTTTTTTGACAGACTGAATCAGGCAGGCTCCCAGTCCGGAGCCTGCCTGATTTGTACACGGGTGGTTATTGAGCACTTACTGCTGGTTTTTACCGTTGCGCCCTCCGGCATGGCTTCCCGCCATTTTCGTCTGGCGTGGGCCCAGCAGCCGCAATGGGTGACCTTGGTAAGCAGGTTATAGCCCTTCACCAAAGCTCCGGTAAAGCCCTTCAAAAAAGCCTCCGGCCGCTTTCCGCTGCGGTCCGGTTGGTACTCAAAGAGGCGCACCTGGTGCCGGATCAGGGCGGCGCTGGCGTACAGCCACATCCTGGATTGGGAGGTTGCGGGCTTTCCGTCCTCCTTCAGAACCTGCACAACGGTCTCATCCGCTTTAAATATATTCCCAATACATAAGGAACTGTAAACACTAATGGACACTACCATTCTCAACCTAGCTAAAAAAGAAAGTACCTGAATAATCTAAATGGCAGTCTCCATTTTTAGGAGACTGCCATTTGACTATACCAACAGGGTTACTGTACACCAAATGAATCTTAAAGTACAAGGAAACGGACTGAAATACCATTATCTTATAATGGGATCGGAAATTGAATAATATGATGAAACTGTTTCTTGTCTTGGTCATAATACATTGTTGCAATTCCATTATATCTCTTCACAACTCTGTTTATGCTTCTCAAGCCAACACCATGAAGAATACGATCCGGTTTTTTTGTAAGGAAGCCTCCATGACCATCAGGCGTTGGCGCAACACCGCAAGAGTTTATTGCAGATATCACAATTATTGATTGCAGAACATTCTTTGTTACAGATAACTCAATCTGTTTTTCCACCGAATTTGTGGCTGCCTCAAGAGAGTTGGAAAGCAAATTTCCATACAGTGCTGTAATGCTTGAAGCATCCATGAAAGCAGAAATGTTTTCTCGAACATCACAATGAAACTCAACACATTGGTTTTTACACTCATCATAAAAACGTGACAATATCAAATTCAAAATAGGTTCGGTACAATATTTCGCTTGGCTAGAAGGGGTAAGCGTTGCATTGAGCGAAGAAACATATTCCTCAATTTCAGTATCTCTGGTTTGCTTTGCAAGCGCATCAATTGTACCCAAATGCTTTTTTATATCATGAATCAGGATCCGCTGGTTATCATATTGCTCCTGTAACGCCTTATAATAAGATGTATCAGCCTGGTCCTTTTGAACGCTTAGTTGAAAGGCTAAATGCTCTGCATTTGTTTTTTGTAGATAGTTATATAGGACAAGAAAGATCAAATTTGCAATTAGCAATGTCACAATAATCATGATTGTCATAATTCCAATAGTTCCATTTATCCCTGCATTCATTCCGAAATACACAATAACGATTGCGATTGATGCAGATAATATGGGTAGACTGCAAAACAACACCATCAGGTGAGGTTCCTCTTTTATATCCTTGTTTGGAGAAAATATGCGAGAACCGATAGCGGAAAACATAAGATACAGAAGTTTGCTGAGAATTATAAGCACAATCATAACGCTGAAGTTGTAGGTATATGCATCAAATTCATAACCAAACAAACTGATAACTAATGCAATCAGGATTTCTGAAACAACCATAACAAAACATAATAACGCAGTATGTAAGAGCGCTGTTTTCCGACTGACTTGGTAATTTAGTTCAATTAAAAAATAATTAACTATAAAGAAGACGATGGCGTTTCCCGTTGTGTTGTCCAGCAAGGACACCGCAAATAGAATAGCATACCCGCAAATAAATGAACAGGCTAAAAAGCCCAAAGGCTTTTTCTTGCTAAATAGGTATTCTACGTATTGCCACGTTGTAAGTGCTTCTGCGACAAATAAGGTCGCATAGCATATTTTTTCGCTGATCATTTAATACTCTCCAAGAACATGAGATAAGTATCCTTGAACAGGCTATACTTTCTCCGAGATAAAAAGGCCACAATTTCCCGAGCCTTGTATTTTAGTACAACTGCATCTTTCCCAATGCTATATACAAAGCGCATATTCACAATGAAACTGCGATGCGTTGAAAAGAAACATGGCAGGTTAAGCGTTTGCTGCCAGGACTCGATGTTTTTACTGCTGATAAAGTCTCCATCGATTGTGTGTACAATCGTTTTTCTCTGTGTAGTTTCAATACAAAGGATTTCCTCTGATCTCCTGATAAAAACACCGTCGGCAGTAGTAATTGGGAACTCTCTTGTTTCTATATTGTATACATAAACGGCGTCCTTTAAGTTGCGAAATAGTCTTGTTTTATCGATAGGCTTCGATAAATAACGGAAGACTTGGAAGCGCATTGCCTCGTCCAAGTAGTCAGTATATGCTGTGACAATAAATATTTTGATGCTTGGGTTTCGCGCTTTCAATTTTGCGCCAATATGAATCCCACTGACTCCCGGCATCTCTACGTCCAAAAACGCAATATCCGCACGTGTTTCATGTTTTATGAGCAAATCCCCAGAGGGATAGACGGCAAATTCAGGAAACGGTCCGCCCAAACTGAAGAAGAATTCTCTTACATACTTTTGCAGTTGCTGCAAAATCATGGGATCGTCATCACAAAAAACAATTCGCATAAGCGGCATCATCCCCTTTAACTTAGGAATATTATACCACACTTATGCGAAATTGTCATTATTCCATTTTATCCCCTGCCGCTCGACCATATGCTGCATAATTACAGTCATAAGAACCAAATCAGCTTCTGAGCAAATGCGTAGACCATCAACAATATTTTGAGGAATGTTGTTGGAATACATATTGCCCATAAGCAAATAATCTGGAGTTACTCGGAGTTCGTTACACAGGCCAACAATAACTTCCAAGCTTGGATTTTCTTTTCCCCTCTCAATGCTTGAGAGATAATTATTTGAAATATCAAGTCTGTCCGCCAGCTCAAGTTGCTTCAAACCTATCTGAATGCGTCGTCTTGCAATGCGCTGACCTATACCAGCATAATTCAGTTCCATATTTTTATCACCACCCATATAGTACCGATTTTGAGCAAAAACCGCAACAATCCATCACAGACTTTTTCTGTAGTGGATATAAATCTCGAGATTTTTTCTAACTAATATAAAATAATTCTGAAATAGTGTTAACGTCCAGCAGATTAGTATGCGAAATTGCCGTTAATGTCTCGAATAGTGCGTTTTGCGTAGTATCAGTTGAAAATCGTCATAATATTCAATAGAATGGGGCTATGCAGAAGATCTGCAAATAAATAGAGAGAGGTACCCCATTATGAAAAATGTAAAGGCTTTCCCGTTTCTCATGCACAGAATTGCGATAATTGCCGCATCCGCACTGTACGCAGTCCTATTCATTTGTGCTAATACCAACTCCTGCTGTATGGTGCACCAGCCCGAGGCACCTGCTGGATTGGAACGATTCAGCAAAATCAGATGATTAAGAAATTATCATCAAGTGCAGCAGGGTGGCTGGAACACGAAGGCGCAATCTCAGGTGAAGATCTTTCGTTATTTGCATATGCAATGTATAGTCTCTTATTTGGGTTGCTGCCCATTCTCGTTGTGACGGTTTTGGGAATTGTTTTTGGTATGCTCCGGGGAGGTCTGCTTATGGTTCTTCCCTTCATGCTGATTCGCAAATTCAGTGGAGGATACCATCTCGATTCATCAAAACAATGCTTTATCTTTTCCAGTGTACTGCTTACATTTGCGTTGATCGCAGTCAAAGTGATTCTCTATTTTGGTAGCACCTTTTTGCTGACGATTCTGGTTGTCTTATCTGTACTTGGGTTATTCTGTTTTAGCCCGGTTGACAACAATGCCAGAAAACTGTCCCCAAAAGAGAGAAGGCAGTTCAGAAGAATTGCTCAATTTCTTTCAGCATGTATGTTGGGAACCTACATACTATTGCGAGTTGCCGCGCCCATAAATTACGTAGCTCCGATTGGTGTTGGCATCCTGCTTGCAGCTTTCCTGCAAATCCTATGCATTTTCAGGGAAAATGTCAGACCAAAACTACGCTCTGCATTGCTGAGTCGGGAAAAATAACCGGAATTACGCCAAAAACGTCATTTCGTGCATCGCATATTGATGTAATGGGTTTGGCAGTGTATACTGCTGCCAAGCCCTTAATCCAAATGGTGCCCCGCTGCACCATTTTCTCATTTCTACTCTAGTAATCCAATGTGTTCGAAAATTGTCTGCTGTTTACTGTTTGAAACCACTGACAAGGTAGTTTCGTGGATCACTACTGATTGCATTCGGTGTACTGGGGAAGATATGCCGATGACCCATCCTGATGGCTGGGATATGCAGGATGCTTCCTTTATGCCAGGTGATAGCGGACGAAGCGTGCTGGTCTACACCACCGGCAGGGATGAAAATATATATACAGTCCTGGACGTCGACACCCATACCTCCTGCCCACTACCAGTCACTCAATCACAGACAGAGACTTTAAACCCAATTGTGTTTACCAAACGAGATGAAGTTGTTTTTACAACCGGTGATCATGCAGATTACTCCTTTTATCAGCCACAATAACTTGTGTTAATAAAAAACTGTTGAAAAATGTATCGTTCTCAAATTTTATGTGTCTAAGCAGATGGGACGTGCTGTTCCATCTGCTTTTTCTACAATTGCCACTTCGGATTCCAATTTTATATTGCTTTATGTCTAAAAATGGTTGTAAGTAAATAAGCCAGACGATATACGCAGAGCCTGCTTCCCTATCAAAGGGAGCAGGCTCTTTTCCTTCGATTTTGATGCCGTTTTGAGATCAAAGCCCAGGAAGGACAGCTTCGCAGACCGAAATCAAGGCCTCAGCTTCTTCACTGCAATTGTCAACCGGTACTCGGAATTGATGATGTGAAGGGCTTCCTTGCGCATCTCAGGATTAATAATATCACTAGCGTCAATGAGCAAGGTTCGTATTAATGGATAAAGAATCTCCATAGTAGTATTGGCCCTGTATGTCTCAATGTTCATAATAGTGCGTTCATCCGCCCTAATCAATGCTGCGGTCTGATTTTGCGTTAAGCCCATCTTATCCCGGACTTTCTTTACTGCATCTCCTAAAGACCGTGAATACTCTGTCATCATATTTTACCTCAAGAGTATTCTACATTACGGCTGGCTTCGATTTAATACGGCACATTACAGCCGTACCATGAATTATTTTTCGGTTAGCTTAAAGAATAAGTATATGACTTTTTCCGGCCTGCTAATAACATACTGAATTTCGCTTCATGCAATATGGTAGTCACGCCCTGACCACTGAAACATATTTCATCCCTTTTTTATTTGATGCACCTAGCAGATTCATTCGGCTAGGTGCATTTTTACTTCTCCCAATTGCTCCTCCTCGATGCCGTTCTCCTCCTTCTTGGATTTGGAACTCAAAACCAGACCCAAAAGGAGAAAAGTAAATGTTCAATCGAAAAAGCGATTACGCACTAAACAAGAAGAACAAAGCGTCCATCATTTACATTGATATCTACGAGAACATCACTCAGCTTACCGTCAAAGATTTCTCCAGTGAAAAGGAATTCCGCAAATGGAAAAACTGGATGAACATGAAAACCCACACAGAGGAGAAGAGGGATCATATTCACAGGAACCGCACGGTTAGTCTGGATTATTTGAGAGAACTTGCTGGATCCCCCTCTGGTGCTTACGATGAACTGGATGAGTCAGATCACCGCTCTACAGCACCAATTGACCTCCTCGTACAGCAGATCCGATCTGTCCTTTCGGAAAAACAGTTTCGCAGGCTTTGGATGTACTTTGCCGAGGAGATGACCTTGGAGGAGATTGGGGAAAGAGAAGGTATCAGCCATCAAAATATATCCAAGAGTATCGGTGCCGCAATGAAAAAAATAAGAAAATCTTTTCCGCAAGTCGAAAAACAGGGTGCAGAAATACCTCAAAATCGGCGTTAGGTGAAGGGACACTTCACAGGCCCTTCTCTGCATCTTGAAAACTGAATAGTTCGTGGTAACAGGAACACTAAACTGCAAGCAGCACTTCAGGAGCGTCGCCGGGACGATGGGTTTCACTGGGAGGTGATATTAGAAATGCCATCCGAGCGAATCAACGCAGCCGTAACACCCGCTTTGGCAGGCGGGTATGCCGTGACCTTGCAGCGGTTAAAGATACTTGCTCACGCTCTCCCGCAGACTTGGGGGAAGCCCTGATACTTACGCCAGCCTTCACAGGCAGCGGAGTATTGGAGTTATGATCGTCTCGCCAGAGACAGCCTGTGCCACGCCCCCGTCAGGGACGGAACAAATATGACGGAAAGATTTTGGCACTGCGACAATGTGCCTGCTCCATAGGTTTGTTGTTTACGCACAGCCAAATCAGCAGGAGCAGCACGCAAAGTCAGATGCCGTGTGCTGGGAGACTTCTTCCAGCACATCCATGTGATTTTGATGCACAGATAGAAACACGGCAGGAGGTGAATGGATATGCGTGTTTCCACAAAAGATGTCTACTGTCAGATGTTTGCAAAGTATCCTGATGTTGTGTCGGTGACGCAGCTTGCCCAGATGCTGCACATCAGTGAGCGATTAGCGTACCGCCTGATTCGGGAAAAACAAATTGCACATCTGAAAATTGGTCGTACATACAAAATCCCCAAAATCAATGTCATAGAATATTTGGGAATTATCGATCAATCTCCTACAATCAGGGCTTGACAAGTTTGCAATATTTCCCCGTCAGTGCTACAATAATTCTGTCAATGACGGGTGTTAATCGGCACAACCAAAAGGAGGAATCAGAGAATGGTTGCAGGACACCTGAGAGAACAAAATGGTTATTATCAGATGATACTAAGCTGGAAAGATAACCTTGGCAAAAGAAAAACAAAGTCCATAAGCACAAGCTTGACAGTCAAAGGAAATAAGAAGCGAGCGGAAGCGTTGCTCTTAAAAACCCGTGAGGAATTTGCCCCTGACAACCTTCCGGAAAACGCCGGGATGCTGTTTGACGAGTTCTTATTGAAGTGGCTGAAAGACAAATCTTCGGCTATGTCTGCCAAAGAATATGCTGGCTATGCCTATACTGTCAAAGGAATTATCATTCCGTATTTCAAACAGAACTCGATCATGCTCCCAGCACTGACCGCAAAAGAAATCGAATGTTTTTTTCAGCATACACGCACGAATGACGATGCCACACCGGATGAATTGATTTTCTATCATGAAACGCTGACCACTTGCCTTGGGTATGCAGTTGATCTTCGCTGGATTGCTACAAATCCGGCAGAAGCGGCGAACCCTTGCTGCGACCAGGCTCCCATTCTTTTTGCGGACTTTATCAGGGAATGGCTGGGAATGATGCGAAGCAAAGTAGGGGAAACCACTTACGCTGCTTACTCCATGAACGTTGAGAAAAGTATCATTCCTTTCTTCAAGGAAAGGAATTGCACAGTCCAGGATTTGGAGCGGCATCCCAAAATCATTCAGGATTACTACCAAAGCCTGCTGGAAGCGGGATTGTCCCCGACTACCGTTATCCGTCGTCATGCAAATGTGCGAAAGTGCCTTCAGTATGCGTTCCAGCTCGGCATTATCAAATCCAATCCAGCGGATCGTGTCGAGAAACCCAGGAAAGCCCAATACAAGGCGACGATTTATAACCAGGAGGAATTGAATGTTCTTTTCAAAGTGGCGCGGGGTGACCCGTTGGAGCTTCCGATTATTCTTGGCGCATTCTACGGTTTGCGGCGAAGTGAGGTACTGGGTCTGAAATGGGATGCCATTGACTTTGAAAAGGAGACGATTTCAATTAGGCATACAGTAACAGAAATGTGTGTTGATGGCAAAGCAACTGTTTTTCAAAGAGACACAACAAAAACAAAGTCCAGTTGCAGAACGCTCCCACTAGTTGCACCATTTGAAAGACTATTGCAGAAGGTAAAACAACAGCAGAAAATCAACCGTCAGGTTTGCGGCAGCTGCTACTGCAACGACTATTTGGAATACGTGAATGTGAATGCCATTGGAGAACTGATGAAGCCCAATTTCATTACCCAGCATTTTGAGATTCTGTTGGCAAAGAACAAGCTGAAAAAGATACGTTTTCATGATTTGAGACATAGCTGTGCCAGTTTACTCTATGCCAATGGAGTGAGCCTGAAGGAGATTCAGGAATGGCTGGGGCACAGCGACATCAGCACTACTTCCAATATTTACACACATTTGGATTTTTCCAGTAAGGTCTCGTCTGCAAATGCAATTCTTCCGGCGTTTCCAAAAAATGTTCAATATTATGCTTCTGAGCAGTAAAAAATGCTCCGAAGCATAACACTTCGGAGCAAATATGGTGCCGGTGGCGGGGGTCGAACCCGCACGAGTTATTAGCCCAACGGATTTTGAGTCCGCCTCGTCTACCAATTCCAACACACCGGCAGATATATTTCTTTACACCCAGACAAGCGCCCCCCGGAATTTGGAGGGATACGCAGGAGGGATGTGAAAGACAGATGAAAAACAGAATCTGAAAAACGCTTGATTCTCCAAGTCTTTTCCCAATACCGGCGACAGATGGCGAAGAGGTTTTTGAGTCCACTACGTCTACCATTCCATCACACCGGCAGGTGCTTTTATAGTATAGTACAGATTCAGGGAAAATGCAAGAAAAAGTTTTCATCTCCGCCCGGGAAGACATGCTTGTACGTCTCCCCGGGCGGGTTGTAAGGACTTTATTCGCCGTCGCTTTCTTCAATTAAATACACGTCGGAGCCGAAATCTCCCTGTGTGCGCTGTTCAGGGGCGTAGCCGGTGCCGCGGAACAGCGGGGAAAGCATAATGCCCGCTGCCAGCGCCGCGCCGGAGGCTGTCAGCGTTTCCGGTTTTCCCGGCAGTGTAATGTGCCGGTCGGCAATCCACAGAAGCGCGCCGTTGGGATTTACGTTGACCGGGGCGACATGCTTGAGCAGATTCCCGAACTGCCCCACCCGGATGGCCTGCGCAAGGGACGTGACCCGGTAGTCCGTCTCCGGTTTCAGACCCTTCACGCGAAGCCGCTCGTAGCCCGGAGCGGCATTCACCAGCCGGTGGAACACCCCCGCCAGCGTCACCTTTCCGTCCGACACCTGCCAGCCCAGCTCCGTGCGGCGGAATGTGCCGAATTGAAAGACTTCGCGGTAGCGCTTATAGAACGCGATCTGCCCCTGAATTTCTTTGATCTCCACGGGAAGCAGCGTCCTCAAATCCAACTCGTAGCCAAGGCATCCAAAAAATGCCACATTCCCCCGGGTGTTCAGGGGCGTATTTCGCAGCGTCTGGGCATGGGGCGCGGCAGAGACGTGTGCGCCCACCGTGGACTGGGGGTAAAGATAGGAAATGCTGTTCTGGATGGTCAGGCGCTCAATGGGGTCTGTATTATCAGACGCCCAGATCTGGGGCGAGAAGCAGAGCATTCCCAAGTCAAAGCGGTTGCCGCCGGAGGAGCAGCTTTCCAGCAGAATGTCCGGCCGGGGTGCGAAGATCCGGCGAAGTACATCGTACATGCCCAGAATAAAATCGTGGGCTTTCGCCCCCAACGCCACGGAATGACGGTTCATGTCCCATTTGACGTAGGAAATGCCGGCGCTGTCCAGAATCCGGGAGACATTCTCCACGATATAATCCCGCACCTCCGGCTTGGTCAAGTCCAGCAGCAGCTGATTGCGCCCCAGCACCGGCTGGAAGCCGTCCGTCAGCGCCCAGTCCGGATGGGCACGGTAGAGGTCGGAGTCGGGATTTACGGATTCCGGCTCAAACCAGAGTCCGAAGGAAAGCCCCTTGTCCTTGAGGTGCCGGGACAGCCCTTCCAGCCCCTCGGGAAGCTTCTTCCGGTTCACAGTGTAATCTCCCAGTCCGGCGCGGTCGTTGTCCCGTCCCGCGAACCAGCCGTCATCCAGCACGAACAGCTCACAGCCCAGCGCCTTCGCCCGGTTGGCCAGACTCAGCAGGCGGCGCTGGCTGAAATCAAAGGTGCAGCCCTCCCAGCTGTTGTACAGCACCGGCCGGGGACGGCCGCGCCAATGGGGCGGGATGATATGGTCGGTGACGAAGGCGTGCATATTGGCGGGCAGCCCGCCGAAGCCCTTACCTGAGTGGCACAGCACCGCTTCCGGTGTCTCAAAGCATTCCCCCGGCGGCAGTTCCCGGGAAAAATTGCTGTCATTGATGCCCTGCATCACCCGGGTCAGCCCCTGAAGGGACTGCTGGGCGGCGGCGTAATGGTTGCCGGAATAGATCAGATTGAAGCCGTAGACGGTTCCCGCGTCTTCGGTCGCGCCCGGCTCATAGAGAAGAAAGCCGGGATTGTGGCGGTTGGAGGAAGAACCGGTGAGGCTTTCGTTGACCACCTTCGACGCGCCCACGGGGGTGTCGCACCGGCGCATTTCCGCGATCCAGCCGCCGTTGAAGGTCGCCATGGTGTAGCTCCCGGGCAGATCCACGCAGGAACTCATGAGCTTATTCAGCCGAAGGGGCTTATCACCGGTGTTCGTCAGCACCGTCCGGCGGACGATTGCCGTGGGAAAGGCCGTGTAGAACAGGGTCAGCTCCGCGCCGGGCTGGCTCAGGGTGATCTCCAGCGTTTCCCGTGCGTCGTGCGCCTGAGGAAGACCGCAGGCCATGGGGACGCCGCCCTCATGGATTTTATAGCCGGTGTAGCGGAAATCCGCTGGCTCCCCCGCCAGCTCCAGCGGCGATTCCCGATAGTCTCCCCGTCCGCTTCCGCTCCATTCCAGCGGCAGGACGTCCGGGCAGCTGGCGGTATCCTTTGCATCAAGGAGAATGCTGGCACCCCAGCCCAGACCGGGACGGCAGCTGAGAGCGCCCGCGTCCCGGGTCTTCACCGGCGCGCCGAAATGCAGATGCTCCGGAAGACCGTAGGCATCGATTTTGAACAGGTAGGAATAAGTATCCGTCCGGATGTGGAATACGCCGTTTTCCTCGGTAATCATGGTCAGACCCGCCTTTCGTTTTTCTTCCATTTTATACGCCAAAATTGCCCCTGTCAACGAGATTTTCAGGTGACGAACCAAGGCATCTATGCTATAATGAATACAAATCCCAAAAAGGAGTGAACTGCATGGAGCGCAAACGGTGGTACAAGGACAAGGTGTTTTACCAGATCTGGCCGCGATCCTTCAAGGACGGCGACGGTGACGGCATGGGCGACCTGTGGGGTGTGTATGAAAAGCTGGACTACATCAAAAGTCTGGGCTGCGACGGCATCTGGTTTTCCCCCATCTACCCATCCCCCGGGGCGGACTGCGGCTACGATATTTCCAATTACCGGGACATCGCGCCGGAATTCGGCGGCATGGAGGCGTTTAAAAAGGTGCTGGAGGGCGCTCATGCCCGGGACATGAAGGTCGTCATGGACCTCGTGGTGAATCACACCAGCGACGAGCATGAATGGTTCCAGAAAAGCCGCCGGCGCATCGACCCCTACACCGACTACTACATCTGGCGTCCCGGAAAGCCCGGCGGGAAGCTCCCCAACAACTGGGACTCCTTCTTTGAGGGAAAAGCCTGGACATTCGACGAGGTTCGGGGGGAATACTACCTGCACCTGTTCGCCGTGAAGCAGCCTGACCTGAACATGGATAACCCGAAGGTGCGGGAGAAAGTGAAGGAGATTCTGCGCTTCTGGCTGGACATGGGGGTGGACGGCTTCCGGGAGGACGTCATCACCTACATCTCCAAAAAGGAGGGGCTGCCGGACGATCACCTGATGCCGACCTGCAAGGGGATGCCACACTACAATCACGGCCCCCGCATCCACGAATACCTGAACGAGTTCAAGCACGACGTGCTGGATCACTACGACTGCTTCACCCTGGCGGAAGCCCCCATGGTGACGCCGAAGCGGGCGCTGACGTACATTGACGAGAAGGACGGCCAGCTGGATATGATGATCCAGTTCCAGTGCGTCGCCGCCGACTGTCTGTTCACCGATTACCTGCCCATGAAGTTCAGCCTGCGGCGGATGAAAAAAGCCTTTTCCTCCTGGCAGGAGAAGCTTCGCGGCCGGGGCTGGAACTCCCTTTACATCGAAAACCACGACCATCCCAGAATCGTTTCCCGCTACGGAAGCGAGGAATTCTGGGCGCAGAGCGCCAAATGCCTTGCCGCCATGTACCTGTTCCAGCAGGGAACGCCCTTCATCTATCAGGGGCAGGAGATCGGCATGACCAACTGGCGGCCGGAACGCGCCGACATGTACGAGGACGTGCAGACCCGCTACACCTACGCCCACACCGCGCTGAAGCAATCGGAGGAGGTGCGTCTGCACCGGCTGTGGCGTTCCTCCCGGGACTCCGCCCGCACGCCGGTGCAGTGGGACGACAGCGAAAACGCCGGGTTCACCACCGGGAAACCGTGGTTTTATGTCAACCCAAATTATCAGGACATCAACGTTGCCCAGCAGGATGCCGACCCGGACTCCGTGCTGAACTTCTACCGCAAGGCTGTCGCTCTGCGCAAGAGCCTTTCCTGCGTCCGGTACGGCGAGTACCGGGAGTATCAGAAGCTTTCCGGCAGGCATTATCTGTATTCCATGGACGACGGGCAGCAGAAAATTCTGGTGGTCTGCTCCTTCGCGAAAAAGAACACCCCCTTCCATGCGCCCAAGGGCTTCCGCCCGGAGGACGGGGAACTGATTCTGTGCAATTACCCCAAGCCGCTGGAAGGCTGCTTGCAGCCTTACGAATGCCGGGTGTATCTCTGGAAATAACGACGGCGGGCGGCTCTTTGGAGCCGCCCGAACGCTGTAATTATGTTTTGCTTTTCCGGACACACCGTGGTATAATGGCCGCATTGATGCAACCCTGTGCAGGAGGGATTTGTGTGAAAGGAATGATCTCCATGATACTGATAGGGGCGCTTGCCCTGACATTATCCGGCTGCCATGCCCCGGTGGACGCCGCCGCGACCGCGCCGACGCGGGAAACCACCGTCCCAACGGCGGCGGAAGCCCAGCCGGGAACTTCGCCCGCGGGCATCGAGCGTCCCGAACCGGAGGACGCCGACTTTGTCCGGGTTCGGGACTACCTTCCCGACGTGCTGCAGGAGCTGCCCTACGCCGGTACGGAAAATTTTACCGGCCATCGAATCTATGAATTCACCGAGGTTTTCCTCCGCTACGGCACGGTGAAAAAGCTTCAGGCCGTATGTGCGGAGCTGGCCGGGCAGGGGCTGACGCTGAAAATCTGGGACGGCTTCCGTCCGGTGAGCGCCCAGTTCAGGCTCTGGGAGGTCTGCCCCGACGACACCTACGTGGCGAACCCCAACCGGGGCTTCAGCGCCCACAGCCGGGGAAACACCGTGGACGTGACGCTGGTGGACAGTCTAGGAAACGAGCTGGAAATGCCCACGGCCTTTGACGATTTTTCCGGCAAGGCCGACCGGGACTATTCCGACGTGGAGGAAATCCCCACGGAGCACGCCCTGCTGTTGCAGAACACCATGGAAAAGTACGGATTTGAGGGGTATTTCGGAGAATGGTGGCACTTTCAGGACGAAATATCCTACCCGGTGGAGGACGTTTTCGAGCCAGTGACCGCCGAACGGTACTATGCCCGGTGTAACGAGTTTATCAGCCTTCGCACCCACCCGGACACCGCCGCCGAGGTCATCGTCCGGATTCCAAAGGACGATGAATTTACCGTGCTGGCGCTCTGCGGAACGTTTGCGCTGGCGGAATATGCCGGAACCTGGGGATACGTCCACAGAGACTTCATCCAGCCGGTGGCGGTTGGATAACCATATATCTTCATTCCCCTGCCATTGGGCAGGGGAATTTTAGTTTATTTTTGAACTTCTTCTTGACAGCCACCCAAGCGCGTGCTATAGTAAGTTCGTTCAAAAATGAACCAAAGGAGGCGCGCATATGCAGTTTGCTTTTTTTGAAACGGCGCTTCGGGCGCAGAAAAGCTACAGCCGCCTGATGGAGCCGGTCTGCAAGAGATGGAACCTGACCCACAACGAGCTGGATGTGCTGCTGTTTCTGGCCAATAACCCGGAGCAGAACCGGGCGGCAGATATCGTCCGGGGGCGGGGCATGTCCAAAGGGCATGTCTCCCTCTCCCTGCGGAGTCTGGAAGATCGTGGGCTGGTTGCCTGTCAGGCGGACGGGGCAGACCGCAGAGCCGTCCATCTGGCGCTGACCGACGGGGCGGGAGAAATCGCGGAGGACGGCCGGGCAGCCCAGCGGGAATTCATCCGCCGCCTCCGGGAGGGGATCACTCCGGAGGAAAGCGCAGTCATCCTGTCCGTCACCCGGAAAATGGGTGACAATATCCGCGCCATGGAGCGGGAGCGAGGGTCTATCTGAGAACCGGAAATATGACCAACAGCGAGGGATTTTTCGCCTGATGAAGCCATTTTTCCGCGGGAATACTTTGTGTATTGCAAGGGAAAATGGTGCACAGCAGGCGGAAAAGACCCGCTGTTTGGGCGTGTTTACGGTTCTCAGATAGACCCTAAGATAAAAGCGAGGGGAAAATTATGTCAAAAGAAACAAATCAGGACATGGGAACCGGCAGCGTCAAAAAACTGATGGTGCAGATGGCGGTCCCCGCGGTGGTCGGGCAGGTCATTAACCTGCTGTATAACGTGGTCGACCGAATTTACATCGGCCACATTCCGGAGATCGGCGGCGCGGCGCTCACCGGTGTGGGGCTGTTCACCCCCATTCTGATGCTCATCACCGCCTTTGCCATGCTGGCAGGCGCGGGCGGCGCACCCCGGGCGGCCATCGCCATGGGCAAGGGCGACACGGACACCGCCGAAAAGATCGTTGCCAACTGCTTTACCGTTCTGCTGCTTCTGTCGGTGGTTCTGACCGGAGTGTTCTACGGGACACTGCCAACGCTTGTCCGGCTGTTCGGCGGCAGCGACGTGACGCTGCCCTACGCCGTTCAATATGGAAGAATCTATGTCCTTGGCAGCGTGTTCGTGCTGGTCGTGATGGGCATGAACCCCTTCATCACCACCCAGGGCTTCGCCGGAACCAGTATGCTGACCACCGTCATCGGCGCGGTGATCAACATTGTCCTCGACCCCATTTTCATTTTCGTCTTTGACATGGGCGTGGCCGGGGCGGCCATTGCCACGGTTCTGAGTCAGGCGGTGAGCGCGGTGTGGATTCTGCGGTTCCTCACGGGGCGCAAGACCATTCTGCGGCTGAAAGGCCGGAATATGCTCTTGCAGGGGAAGATCATCCTGCCCTGTCTGGCGCTGGGGATTTCCAACTTCGTCATGGTCTCCACGGAGAGCATTCTCTCCGTCAGCTTCACCTCCTCCCTGTCCCGGTACGGCGGCGACGTGGCCGTGGGCGCCATGACGGTGCTGACCTCCGTCAACCAGCTGATCACCATGCCCCTGCAGGGCATCTGCCAGGGCGGCCAGCCGCTGATCAGCTACAACTACGGCGCGAAAAAGTTAGAGCGGGTGAAGGAAGCCTTTTTCTGCCAGTTCCTTGTGTGCGTGGGGTACACCACCGTGTTCTGGCTGCTGATACTTTTCCTTCCCCGGGTGTTCGCGGGCATCTTTACCAGCGACGGGGCGCTTGTGGATTACACGGCCTGGGCGATTCGGATTTTCCTTGCGGGGACGTTTTCCGTGGGCTTTCAGGTCAGCTGTCAACTGGCGTTCATGGCGCTGGGGCAGGCGAAGATCAGTCTCATCATGGCCTGTCTGCGGAAGCTGATTCTGCTGATTCCTCTGATCTTCATTCTGCCGAACTTCTTCGCGGACAAGGCGTTCGCGGTCTTTCTGGCGGAGCCGGTGTCCGACATCCTCGCCGCCGCCGTTACGACCATTACGTTCTTTACGTTCTTCCGCAAGCTGCTGAAAGCAGGGAAACAGTAAAATTCACGCCGTACCCGGATTTGGGTGCGGCGTGTTTTTTTATCCGTTCAGCAGCTGGGAAATGGGCTGCATTCCCTGATCGACGCGGGAATATTTGGCGAGAATCGCCTTGGCGTCGGCTTCGGACATGGGGGTGCCGATGTAATCGGACTGCCACGAGGCAGTCGCCTTGTTGTAGGCAACGAAGTCCAGCTCTTCCCGGTCGAAGCCGTTACAACGGAGGAATCTTGTCCCTTCTATCTCAACGCCTTCATCCCTGTTAAACAGCTCAACCTGCTCCATAACATTGTTCTCACAGAGGTAAAAATCCATGATGGAAAGCAGTTGCAGATTGCCATAGCGGTAAGTCACAATGTCCCAGTAATGATCACCGTCGCCGCTGCGCAGAAGATCCTTTACCCCATCGCCGTTGATGTCCATGATCCGGTAGTGGGTATAGAAGGAATCCTGCCCGCTGAGACAGTCCTTGTAAATCCGGAGCAGCTCGTCGTCGGAGGGCTGGACATCCTTCGCTTTCAGATAGCTTCCCAAGGTCAGCCCGCTTTCGTCAAGGGGATAGTCCATCAGTGGCTTCCAGTCCAGCTGGATTCGGGGGTACTTCGCCATGATGGCCGCGGCCTCGTCCTGAGAAATCTCCGTTTTGTCCCGTTCGTAAATGTCATAGCTGCGATACCACTGGTTGCCCACACGTTCCACAGCTACGATTTTATTTCCATATCCTCCGTTTTCAGGTTTAACGTAGGTGTGCCGTTCAATGTCCCAATACATGTCCGGCGCTTGGTATAGTTCCAAAATGTTTCCCTTGCACAGATAGGTATCTGCATACACGTTATCCACAACCTCGCCATTCTCCATGCTCAGCCAGTAGGAAAACGCGCCGTTACGCCCAAGCAGCAGCTCGTCCACACCGTCCCCGGTCAAATCAGAGAAGGCATATTGTCTGGATTCGTCGGGAATGTAGACACTTTTCTTCAGATAATCGGAAAAGTCCGCGTAGGTTTCTGGAACATAAGTATGCTCCGCCTGATAGTCCGCCTCCGCCGCGGCCAGCTTTTCCTCTACGACGGCTCTGTTCACTTCCTTCGGCTGGACGGAATAGTCGAACTGATCGGCGATGGATTCCAGTTCCGCCTTCGTCATGACCTCGCTGGCGTCCGGGTAGGCGGTGTGGCTGGTAGCACGATTTCCGTCAATGCTTATCATGATCATGGCGTTTTCCTGCTCGGCAATGACCTCGCCCTGTCCCTTGCTGTTCAGTGCCAGCAGCAGCTTCGTGCCGCCCGGAGTGGTGTGATCCCACTGCTCATAGGCATCGATGTCCATTCCGCCGGGGAACGCACGGGGGAAATAGTCCTTCCGGGCGTAGCCATAGGACGTCATCAATGTTCCGGCATTTTCCGTCACAAGGTTAAACTCCATGCTGAAATTGTAGGGAGGATAGAGCATTCCCGCCATACCCGTAATCTGTGCGCCGGAATCCGGGAGCAGCAGGGATTGGATGCCGGTTTCCTCAAGGAAAATGTCGCTCTGATACCGCTGGAAGGGTATCCATTCCTCCAGCAGCTTCAGATCGTACTTTGCGGCGATCTCGTCCACCTTGTCCACCATTTCCTGGGTATAGCAGCCGTAGGTGTACTCGTACTGATTGGGGATACTCGGAATATCGGGTTCGTTGGTTGCAAGCAAATAATCCGGGTCGTAGCTCTCCTGAAATTCGTACCATTCCTTCAGCGCCTGCTGGATAGCGTCGCCGCTGCGGCCGTAGGGGGTTATGATGTCCAGACTTTTTTCCACCGGGTCGATGGCCTTGCCCTTGTCGTCAAAGCGCTGGGTGTAGGTCGCCTTGCCGATGGACATATCCTGCAAACGCAGGGCGTACACGATTCCGCAGCCCACCAGCAGCAGCGCCGCGGCAATGGCGGCGGCGACGAGCAGCGGCCGGCGCAGACTTCGCCGTTTTGGCGCGGCCGCCGGGGCGGCTTCTTCAATGTAGCGGCCGTCAATGCCGCTCATGGCGGTAAGTAAATCTTTTCCCGTCATACGGCAATTCCCTCCTGCATCAGATAGACCCGCAGCTTTTCCCGGATACGGTGGAGCCGGGTCTTGACCTTGCTTTCACTCATGTTGTAGCGCTGGGCAATCTCCGCCACGGTGTCCACGTACCAGTACCGCCGCACGAACAGCCGCCGGTTCTCCTGGGTCAGCGTGCCAAGGAATGCGTTCAGCGCCCGGGTGATCTCCCGCCCTTCGGCGGCGGAATCCCGGCTGGTGTCGGGAATGCACAGCTCCATCTCCTCGCTCAGGGTCACCACCTCGGCCTTCCGTCTGGCCGCATCAAGCCAGTCCAGCTTTCCGAAGGCAAAATTCCGGCATATTTTCGCGAGATACGCGAAGAAATACTTCGGGCGCTTGGGTGGAATCGTCCGCCACGCGGCGAGATAGGTGTCGTTCACGCTTTCCTCCGCGTCCTCGTAGCTCTGGACAATGCGCTGGGCGATGGTTTGCAGCTGCCGTCCGTAGGCCGCCTGGGTCTCCATAATGGCCTCATCCTTCCTTTCCCAATACAGGTCGATGATCTTTTCGTCTTCCACTGAGGGAACACCTCCGTTTCTTTTTGGCTCCTCACCCTATAAGAGGGAATTTCTTGGGAAAGGTTACACTTTGCAGGAAAAAATTTTTTGCTTCGCCGTTTTTATAGTGAAAATGCCGGCTCATGTGAGCCGGCATTTTATGTAGATTTCGATTACACCAGAGCGGCGGTGATAATGGCCATCTTGTAGACCTCGTCGGCGTTGCAGCCCCGGGACAGGTCGTTGATGGGCGCCGCCAAACCCTGCAGGATGGGGCCGTAGGCCTCGAAGCCGCCCAGACGCTGGGCGATCTTGTAGCCGATGTTGCCCGCCTCGATGGTGGGGAAGATGAAGGTGTTGGCATGACCGGCAACGGGAGAGCCGGGGAACTTCAGCTGGCCGACCTCGGGAGCGACGGCGGCGTCGAACTGCATCTCGCCGTCGATCTTCAGCTCGGGATCCATCTCCTTGGCGATGGCGGTGGCGTCGTGGCTCAGCTTCACGGTGCCGCCCTTGCCGGAGCCGTTGGTGGAGAAGCTCAGCATGGCAACCTTCGGGTCAATGCCGAAGACCTTGGCGGTCTTTGCGGTCTCGATGGCGACCTCCGCCAGCTTCTGGGCGGCGGACAGGGTCACGTTGCCTTCCTTGTCCACGCTGTCTTCATAGCTGATGTTGATGGCGCAGTCGCCCATGGCCAGCTTCTCGTCGCCCCGCACCAGAATGAAGCAGGAGGACACCAGATGCGCGCCCTTCTTGGTCTTGACGATCTGCAGAGCGGGACGGACGGTGTCAGCAGTGGAGTAAGTCGCGCCGCCCAGCAGGGAGTCGGCGTAGCCCATCTTCACCAGCATGGTGCCGAAGTAGTTGCCCTTGGACAGCGCCTTGCGGCACTCGTCGGCGGTCATCTTGCCCTTGCGCAGCTCCACCATCTTGTCAACCATGGCGTCCATTTCGGGATAGGTCTCGGGGTCGATGATTTCGACGCCCTCGATGTTGTAGCCGCCCTTGGCCGCGTTGGCCTTGACAACGTCAACGTTGCCGATGAGGATGGGGGTCAGGAAGCCGCCCTTGACCAGACGGTCGGTGGCCTCCAGAATGCGGGCGTCGTGGCCCTCGGTAAAAACGATTTTTCTGGGGTTCGCTTTCAGCGTTTCGATCATTGCATTGAACATGGAACATTACCTCCAATATCCGGGCGTATGCCCGTAATTTCACCCAATATTATATACCAGCTTTCTTTCATGCGCAACCCTTTTTTGCGGCGGCGCGACATATTTTGCGTTCCTCGCAGCCAAAAAGGCGGCGGTGGAAAAATATTTTTGTTCATTGTGATGAAAACCATTTCCAAAAGTGCGAAATTCCTCTTGCTTTTTGTGAAAAATCCCTTTATAATGGGGTTATATTCTGGCATTGGAGGCGATGGCGCGTGGGTGAACTCTTCGCGGTTGTGTCCGGGAAGGGCGGAACGGGAAAAACCTCCCTCTGCGCCGCCCTCGCCACCGCGCTTTCCAAGGAAGGAAAACGGGTCCTGTGCATCGACTGCGACGTGGGGCTTCGGAATCTGGACATCTCTCTGGGACTTTCCGAATGCGGCGCGCTGTCCTTTTGGGACGTCTCCGAGGGGGGCTACTCCCTGGAGGACGCTTTCCGGCACCCGGTCTACCCAACCCTCGCGTTTCTGACCGCCCCCATGAACTGCCCGGTGGAGAAGATCAACGCCGCCGCATTCGGGGAAATGCTCAGTCGGGCGCGGCAGATGTTCGACTACGTGTTCCTGGACGCCCCCGCCGGGGTGGACGCCGGCTTCCGGCTGACGGCGCAGTTCGCCGACCGTTTTCTTCTGGTCACGGGGGCAGGCCCCGCCGCCGTGCGGGACGCTTCCCGGGTGGGCGACCTGCTGGAGCTGATGGGCAAGAAAAACATCCGCCTCATCGTCAACCGGGTGGACAAGAGTATGCTGGGCACGGTGTGCCTGACCATCGACGACGTGATGGACGCCGCGGGACTGCCCCTTGCGGGAATCGTCCCGGAGGATCCCCATGTGACCCTTGCGGCATCCTTCGGTCAGAGTCTTCTTCGCTATTCCCCCAACTGCAAGGCGGCAAAAGCCAGCCGCAGAATTGCCAGACGCATTCAGGGCTTCCACGAACCGATCGCCCTCCGCTGATAACGGATACATATACAATTAAGGAGTGACTGTTGTGAATATCGCATTTTTGGCGCATGACAAGAAAAAAGAACTGATGGTTCAATTCTGCACCGCCTACAAGAGCGTCCTCATGAAGCACAATCTGTTTGCCACGGCCACCACCGGCCGTCTGATCGCGGACAATACCGGTCTGCCCATTACCCTGCTGCTTTCCCACAAGCAGGGCGGTCATCAGCAGATCAACGCCCGCATTGCCTACAACGAAATTGATCTGGTGCTGCTGTTCACCGACCCCAACACCACCGACCCTTGGGACGACGCTCAGATGATCGAAACCATCCGGCACTGCGACCGGCACAATGTTCCCATCGCCACCAACCTTGCCTCGGCGGAAATGCTCATCATGGGCCTGCAGCGGGGCGATCTGGATTGGCGGGAAATGCTGCACAACAAGACCCGTTACTGATAATACACACGGGCGGGAGATACGGGGTACTCTGGATTGTCGAGTACCCCTCTGTCCTGCGTCCCGCGACCCGATATGGAGAGGATTACTATGGAGATCATCAAGCCCCGGACACTGTCCGGCTTTATGGAGCTGCTGCCGGAAAAGCAGCTGAAATTTGACCGCATGGCGGAGGTTCTGCGCAAGACCTACGCCTCCTACGGCTTCGCCCCCCTGGACACCCCGGTGATCGAGGATGCCCAGATTCTGCTTGCCAAGGGCGGCGGAGAGACGGAAAAGCAGATCTACCGCTTCACCAAGGGCGACAGCGACCTTGCTCTGCGCTTCGACCTGACGGTGCCGCTGGCAAAATACGTTGCCCTGCACTATAACGAGCTGGCCTTCCCCTTCCGCCGCTACCAGATCAGCAAGGTCTACCGGGGCGAGCGGGCGCAGCGCGGCCGGTTCCGGGAATTCTATCAGGCGGACATTGATATCATCGGCGACGGCAAGCTGGACATTCTCAACGAGGCGGAAATCCCCGCCATCATCTATAAGGTATTCAAGGGCTTCGGCCTGACCCGGTTCCAGATTCATGTCAACAACCGGAAAGTTCTCAACGGCTTCTACGCCATGATGGGTCTGACGGAAAAGTCCGGCGACATCATGCGCACCGTGGACAAGCTGGACAAGATCGGCGTTGACAAGGTAAAGATCATTCTGCTGGAGGACTGCGGCCTGACCGAGCAGCAGGCGGACGACATTCTCGCCTTCATCTCCATCAAGGGGACGAACGCGGAGGTTCTTGCCGCGCTGGAAAATTACGCGGGACGGAACGAGACCTTTGATACCGGCCTCAGCGAATTGAAGGTGGTCGCTTCCAACCTGGCGGCCTTCGGAATGCCGGAAGAAAACTTTGTCGTTGACCTGACCATCGCCCGGGGGCTGGACTATTATACCGGCACCGTCTATGAGACCCTTCTGCTGGATCACCCGGAGCTGGGCTCCGTCTGCTCCGGCGGCCGGTATGACAATCTGGCGGGCTACTATATCGAAAAGCAGCTGCCCGGCGTGGGCATTTCCATCGGCCTGACCCGGCTGTTCTACGTTCTGGACGAGCAGGGGCTTCTGAACCCCGAGCTGCCCTGCGCCCCTGCGGACGCGCTGGTGCTGCCCATGGGAGACATTGCCCCGGCCATCGCGCTGGCGGAGACGCTGCGTTCTTCGGGACTGCGGGTACAGCTGTACTGTGAGCAGAAGAAGTTCAAGCAGAAAATGGCCTACGCCGACAAGCTGAAGGTTCCCTTTGCCGTCCTGCTGGGCGAGGACGAGATCGCCGAAGGCAAGTGCAGCGTCAAGAACATGAAGACCGGCGAGCAGCTAAAGCTCACCCCCGCCGAGGCCGCCGAACACATCAAGGCATCGCTGGACGCGGAGACCGGCACGCTGATTCTGGAAAAATAACACAGCAGCGGGCGGCTCCTGTGATATGCTCCCCATAGAGTAGACACTCGAAATAACAAAAATTTCGAGGCAACAC
>ERZ826146.116-NODE-116-length-90649-cov-47.380809_pt1 | contig 90649 bp, 72 predicted proteins | sample MGYA00519857_ERZ826146 | MGnify/ENA primary metagenome ERZ826146 (study PRJEB31778, sample SAMEA3449222) | human gut metagenome | biome: human gut; feature: human-associated habitat; material: faeces | place: United Kingdom | collected 2010/2012 ...
ATTACAGAAAGTAGGGCAAAAATGTTCGGTTTTTCATGCCTTTGTATTAGTGAGGAAACAGCCGAACGAGATAACGCCGGGAATATGGTTGAGGAACTGAATACGCTGGCAAATCCGCCCAAGTATTACGAGATGACATTGCGAGTAATACCGAAAGGCGAGCCGGGAGAATGGGGCTATAAGACCAAAAAGGCCGTAACGGTGGACGGCAAAGAGTACAAAGCAAATGAACTCGTTCCCTATCGTACTACTGGTACAATGATAGTTGAGGCTATCGGCAAGGAGTACAAAGATACGGATTTCAAGAGCGCAGCGATTAATCGTATCAACGGAGCCGCAAACGCTGCCGGTGATATGGCATATCGTGTCGAAACTTTCCGTCTTATGTTCGGACGTGTTCCGAATATGGCTAACGAGGAAGATAGAAATACCTTGCTTTCTCTTCCGGTAGCACACTAAACAAGTAGCGTTAAGGGTGACGAACGTCGTAATGATGTTCGTCATTCTTTTCGTAAATTATCAGTTTCATTACGACCAACACTTTGATTTATATTACGACCAACACTATTAAAACTATGAAATGGTTAGGATTTATAATATTAGTTCTAATTGAATCATTAATCGCATTCGGTTTACCATTAGAACAAATAGGATTTACTGTTCCACAAACGATATTAATTTCGTGTTATGTTGTGTTATTAATTATCACAATTACGGGATTTATTGTTACGCATTTTGTAAATCTACAAAAAGAAAGAGAAAATGAATTTCGAATTTTAATACGAGAATTAAGAGAAATTAAAGAAGTAGTAGGAACATCTGAAACACGAGTAATTAAATTAGAAAGTTTGATAGAAAATGATGTAAGAAATGATATAGAAAAAGTGTATATAAATGTAATGAAAGAATTGAAAGAATTGAAATGAGAAGGATAATTAGTTGCAGGGGTATTATCTCCACTTTTATCTTTATTATTTCCACTATCAGAATCTCTAATTTTAGGCAAATAATTTCTTTATAATTGTTCTTTAATATTTCTATAATATTTCTTAATATTTTTCTTTATAATTGTTCTTATCAATTTCTTAATATTTTTATCTATAATTGTTCTTTAATATTTCTTAATATTTTTACCTTTAATATTTCTTAATATTTTACCTATAATATTTCTATCATCTTTTCAATTAAAAATACCTATAATTGTTCTTATCAATTTTTCATTATTAATCCTTTTAATATTTTAATCATTTTTCATATCTTTATTTTCATTAACAATATCAATTTGATTTCCTTATATTGTTCTTAACAATCTTACAATATCATTTATATTAATATTTTCATTTTTATTTTTAATATCATTTTCAATAATAATTGTAATAACATTTTCTTTATTTATATCTTTAACATTTTCTTTACTTTTTCTATTTATTTTGTTCTTAATAATTGTAATTTAATTTTCTTCATCTTTTTCATTCATTTTATCATCTCGATTTTCATTATTAATTGACATTGTAATTGTAATAGAATTTGTAATATTAATTGTAATTATTTATTCTTTATCTTTATTATCAATTATATTAATTTTAACATCATTACTATCATGACTTGTGCTATCATTGGATTTATTATTTCCTATTTATTTGTTATATCAACAATAGGAAATTCAGTAGACATGACTGGTGAACCAAAGTTTACATTAACAGAAAAACTACAAGCATCATTTCTAGTATTCTTATTCGGAGGATATTGGATTGTATTACTTGTAAAATATCTCATTTCATTAATTTAATCAACTATGAACACAACAGAATCTTCTAAACGAAAAATATCTGCATTAGAACGAACAATCGTTGCAGGTATGAGTAGTATTACAATGCCTGATATGATGGCATTACATAAGAAATTTCCTACATTAGCTATCGAAGATATTTATGATATACTTAGTTCGATAGAAACATCTGCATTAGGTACAACATCACGAGAATTTATTCTTCAATATGCAGAAGTACGACTTCTTAGTTTACGAAAATCTAAAACTATTGAAGAAGCAACAGAACAAACTCGTGAAATATCAGAAAAAGTACAAGCTCTCATATCTCGTAATAAAGAATTAAATGACCGACTTGAAAGACAAACATCTTATATTGGTAAACTTCAACGAGAAATATCAACATTCAAATCAGTAAATAAAAATATTAAAATAGTATCTCTCGTACTATTATTCTTACTGATTGGTCAAGTTATAGCACATTTTACATTATAAATTTTAACAATAATTCAATTATGTCGAACAGTATGTTTTTTCTTCCTTGTATTTGTATCATCATTTGCTTTATTATTTCCGCTATTACTTATACCTATAATAAGGCCAAAGATAGAGCAGTTGATAAAGCTATTAATGATGATATTCAAGATGGTTTTGTATGTTTGGGGGATGTTTATATTAATAAGTATTCTATTGAGTCTATTTATTTAGATGATAATGGACATCTTGTTGATATTAAAACAGATCATAATCAGTATTCTTATCGTTTTACAAGTGAAAGTTCATATCATAAATATCTTGATTATCTTGAAAATACTTGTAAAATTGATACAATGATTCATAATCAGTATTAGCTTATGATATGGAAAGTAATAGCAATAGTCTTTTGGGTTTTAGTAGGTCTAATAGGCTTTTGTAAATGTATTGACGGTGATGAATCAAAAACTCTCACTGGTATTATTTATATAATTATTTCATTAGCTTTCCTAACTGGTATTGCTATTGGAGTATAAACTATTAATTATATGACTGCTAAATTAATTGTATCTGTTAAAGAAGTAAACGGTATTGCACAAGTCGTTTATTATTGTAAAGAACGTCGGCGTATTTATCGTAAATCGTTCGCTGATACTGTTCGAGAATTTCGTGATGCTTACAGAAAAGCTAACAAAAAATAAGTTGCAACTGGAGAGGGCTACGCAGCTGGGCTACGCCCAGCCGCTCCGCTCCCCGGTGGGAGAGGAGGTTGCACGCCCACTTGTCACGTTACTCACGAAATTATTATTATAACTCTTACCACTAATAATATAGAAACTATGTTGTGTGAAATTATATCTGAAACAAAAGGTACTATTATTAATTTACCTATACAAAGTGATATTAATGTTAGTCGTGACGATTATATTAAAATTAATAATGTTCGATATGTAGTTCGTCGAAAAGAATATATTCTTAAAACTGAAACTGAACCTACTGGAAGACAAGTGTATATTACTCGAATTGTTATTTATGTCATGTAAATTATGCCAAATTTAGAAGATTGTGTTATTCAGTTCGAAGACCCTAATCCAACAATGATTCGTGTCGAAAATACTTCAAATAATATTGGTATTGGTGCAACACCAGTTCTACCATATAGTAAACCTGAACCTGAACAAGCGCGAGGGGCAGCATTATCTGCTGTAAGACCTATGACTGTTGCAGAATATAATAGTATTCATGCAAATGATTATAAAACTGAAAGAAATACTGGAAGTATCATTCTTATTATGATTGTTGCAACAATTTGCTTAATTAAAGTCATTAGAGCTGTGAAAAAATCAGATTAGCTAAATATGACTGCTGAACAAGAAAAAGATTTTAAGAAAAGAGGCATATATAATGATATTATTCTGATGACAAATCTGACGATGATATATTGTTATATTATGTTCTTTGCTCTTGAAGAAGTTGTTAATATCTTTGGTAAACGTTATCGACATTCAACCAAGTATTATTATAATATCGTTCGAGAAGTTCTCGATAGAATTAATTGTGATAATATTAATTGTTTCAAAACAAGTCAGCAAGATGCTGGTCAAATGGTTTTGGATGTTGTTAAAGAAATCGAAGATAGACTTGCTTTTGATGATAAACAGTTGTATATCCTATTTGTTATTAATCAAAAGGCTTACGATAATATTCATAAGTTTGAACCCGAAGTTACAAGTATATTTAAGAAACAAATTGAATATATTTATCGTAAACTAATTGATTATTGTCCTGTAATATTGGATAAAGACAAAATGGCTATTGCAACTATTGTCATTAATCAAGTTATTAATAAAATTAAAGCTCGTGAGGAATCTGATGGTTCACTCACTATCGTATATGATGATGCAAAATAAATTTTAAGATTTGTTTGGTCATACCATATATAATTATTATATTTGAATCATAAATAATAAACAAACAAACACAAGAACTATGCCTTACATTATCACTCGTGCTAACGAAAATAATAAAGTTGATAAAATAGGAAAAGGTCGCAAAATCAGTCATGTTCAAACTATCGTAGTCGGTGGTGATGAACGTAATAAATGTCGGCCTGTATATCGTGTAACGCTTATTCACAAAAATAATAAGTAATAAATTAATACAACAAGCTGTAAATACATTATCATAATAAAATATGTAATGAGTAGAAATCCTCGATAGGCAATCCAGTATTAAACTACTATTTTTACAACTTGTTTTCTTGAACTATGGTGTAATGGTAACACATGAGATTTTGGTTCTCAGATTTCAGGTTCGAATCCTGATAGTTCAACTATTATAGATAATCATGGCAGAGATATAAATGCACCCAATGGATTGGTTGGTGATGCAGTAAGTCGAGGCTTAACTGTATTTTAGGCTGGTGTAAGTCCAGCTGATTATCTATAATTACGCCGTGTTAGCTTTAATGGTAGAGCAGCTGACTTGTAATCAGCAGGTTGTAGGTTCGAATCCTACACACGGCTCACATTGGGATTGTTGTGTTCCAAATGTTGATGTTTTGAAATGGACATCTCGGAGTACTTCTGTTGTGATAATAGTGGTACTCTTTTTCATGTAAATTCTAATCTAATATATAATATTATGACTTTAATCACTCTACCTTCTGGAACTGTTTTAGCTAATGATTACACTCTTCCAATTATTGTTGTTAGTAAAGTTCTTATGGCTAATGACAACAATCCTCATGCTAAATTGTATCCTTATTATTTTACAATCATGTATGCTAATGGAGTTTCAATTCCTATTATAGCTAAAGCATTAGCAGATGCTGAACTTGATAGACAAATAGTTGTTAAAGCTATTACTCCTATAAAAGACTCAAATGTGAATTAATTATCTATTGAGATTAAAAGATAAATTAAAATTCATCGAAAGACTAAAACCAATAATCAAACAAAAAGTAAAATTATGGAACAGAAACAAAACACTTGCAAAGTAGCAATTAAGTTTAGATTTACAGTTGGTTCTTGTGCTGGAAATAATTATTCCAGTTGGGGCATACTTACAATTGTAACTGAAATTAAACCTACTATGTTGTTTCATAGGTCAGAAGATGGTGAAAAACATAATCTGATTGAACAAATAGCTACGAATAAAGTTAAAGAACTTATCAGAACATCTGGTAGTAACGTTGTTGATGTTGAGATTCATTCTGTAACTCTTCTCTAATATAGTTGACTACGAACTATTAATCGTGGTGGTTTAAGGCGAAATGGTGGAAATGGTAGACACGCCGGACTTAAAATCCTGTGACCAGTAATGGTCGTGCGGGTTCAACTCCCGCTTTCGCTACAAGTGTCCAAATGATGGACACGAGTGTACCAATCCGAGTACACAATCTTGCATACAAAGCTGTCAAAAATATGCGAGTTAAAAATGTGACAGTACTTATGGATACTCATAAGGCTAACGCTGGCGCCAAGCGGAATAATATTATGTGAGTTTCAACACGTTCATTTAGTAATGATGTTGTTAGTGCTGACGAGCAACGAACAAGAAACGAGAGTACTCCTCGTTCTTGTCTTTTTAATAATGACGAAACACGCGCGACAAGTGGGCGTGCAACCTCCTCTCCCACCGGGGAGCGGAGCGGCTGGGCGAAGCCCAGCAGCGGAGCCGACTTAAATTGCTACTAAATTAACTCTTAATTAAATACAAATTAAAACTATCTAACATTATGGTATGAGTAAGCAACCTATTATACAAGTTCATAGTTGTAGAGCTTGTAAGTATTGTAAAAGTAAAACTTCGTATAAGTCACGAACTGAACGAAAGACTTATTATGAATGTGATAAGACTAAAACTATGATTGCAGAAAGTGTATATCAGACAAATGATTGTTTAACTTTTATTAGTCGTAAATAGTTTATGCCTAAACTCAATGTTAATCAAATAGACAAATATCTTAATTCGAAAGATAACGGAGATAAGAGAAGGTCTAAACCTAATAGAAATCTTCGAGAAGATAACAATCAAAATTATAATAAGAAGAATGATAAACGTAGGCCAACAAGTCGTAACCAGTAAGGGTAGATATGGTCGTGTTATTGATGTTGATAATTCATCCAATGAACTTAAAGTATTAGTTAAGATTGGTACTAAGAATTATTGGATATTAGAAAGTCAATTAACTCCTGCTACACATATAGTTAGGGTTAAAGTTGAATACGAAATAGATTATTGTGGTAAATCTATTACCGATAGTCTTGAAGTAGCCCTAAAACGTGATACTGTTCTTTACAATGATAATGTTAATTATTTAGCTCAACTTTGTAAAGATAAAGTAGAAAGACAATTAGAAATGGAAGTAAAAGTTAAACAAATTAAAATTTCATAAGTGCTATGACATTTGACTTAAAAGTTATTACTATTGAAACTAAACCTCGTGCTGGATATTTTATTCTTGACGAAGGTGAATTTTCTACTGTTAAAAAGGTTGTACCTCAACGTAGCGAAGTTTATCTTGATAATGGTAAAGTATTATCTATCGCTGATGCTTCTAAGAAAGTTGCAAAACTTATCGGTGAAGTTACTACTGAACAAGAGGATAAAGTTATTACAAAAACTTATTCGATTATTCATAGTGATTTCAGTGGAATCATTCGCGGTTTGTATGATACGATTCCTTATGGAGATGATGTTCCCGAAGAGGATAGAAAATATAAAACACTTCGTGATGCACTGTTCGCTGGTGTAAAAGTCAGATATGAAGGTGCATTTGAAACTATTCTTACTCGTACTGTTGTTGATGAAGTTGTTGAGATTTCAAGTCTTTCTGTTGTAGATAGGTATCAACTTTATTCTCGTGATGATAGAGTTGGTGTTGTTACGAAGTTTGACAAAGATTCTCATTGGTTCCAAATTAAGCTTAATACCAGTGGTACTGTTGTTAAGTGTAAACGTGAAGATTTTACAAAACTTCATAATGACAATACTATACAGATGCTTCATACTTTATGTTCTCGTTGTGGTCGATAAATGGATTTTAGTAAACTTAAAGGACTTGTTCCTGTAAAGAAAGCTAATATCAATAGAGATTCAACTAATCGAACAAGAAGTAAAACTTCAAATATGACACCTCATGCTATAAAGTGTGAGGTGTTTTTTTATGATAATAAGTTTTATGGAATTGTCGATAATGAACGTTATCCTATTGATATAACAGATGAGGATTATCAGAAAGCTACATTTGCATTTAGTACACCTGATAATGAACATTGGGATTGGTTTACGATTCGTCCTTTTAGTGCTGCTGAAGCTAATATTGAAAACTTGAAAAAGTATTGGCAACTTATTGTTCCTAAAATGAAGATTTGGATTACTCTTGAAAATGGAATAGGAAAACTTGATATGGAACGTATTAATAATCGAAACGAAAAAGTTTTCAAAAGATTAAGTCCAAAATATTATGCTTCTCGACGCAATTAAAGAGTATTCGGTGGTCATGCCGGAATTACTTCAATATTTGAAGAAACGAGGATATGACCCCGGATACTTTTTTACAAAGTTAGACCTATCGCTACAATTCATAATAATATTTGAGTTTTTATTACAGAACTACGATATTGTTATGATTACAACTCCTAATGTTATGGGTGTTAGAGCTTATGTTAATCGAACTACTGACAAACAAGATGTAATATTTGTTTGTCCTACTCCTGAAACTTATAAAATAAGTAATAATCATTATGAAATCCTTATTAGTAAGGCATTTGAGTATATCCAAAACACTGCATTTTAGCCGATATGGACGCAGATAAATTGAAAGACCTTACAAGTGTTAAGGCGAACAAAAATAAGCCGTCAGCGAGGCCAAAACAGGCCGCCACGGGCGATTATTCGCAATTATATCCGGGACAACAGCAGGCTATCGACAAACTATCTGATTGGTATTTTAGTAATGAACTTGAATGTACACTTGAAGGTTATGCTGGTACGGGCAAAGCTTTATTAAATGGTACTCCAGTTCTTACAAACAAAGGTTGGACTTCTATTGAATCTCTTAAAATTGGAGATTTAGTTGCTACTCCGTATGAAGGTTTTCAAAAGGTAAAAGGTGTATATCCTCAAGGTAAAAGACCTTTATATGAAATTACTTTTAGTGATGGACGAACTATTATATGTGATGAGAATCATTTATGGCAAATTCGTACTAAAAGAATGTTGCAAAATTATCATAGAATAAGCGGTGATAATTTAAGATATTCTAAAACTATTTCTACGTTAGAATTGTTTAATGATTCTAATAATTTATATACTGATAAAATAGGATATAAATATGCTATTCCAGTAGCCCCTATTATTGGTAATCATAAATTATTTAATATACCACCTTATGTTTTAGGTATATTACTTGGTGATGGTTGTCTTACAACTCAGTATGTTAATTATAGAAATCAAATTGAAATTTCTTCTGATGAAGAAGATATTATTATAAAAGTTGCTAAATTATTAGATAATGCTGATTATAGATGGCATTCTGATAAAAATTATACTAATATTATATTTAATGGTGATGTTGAAATAGTTAATGATAAATTAAAAGATTATAATTTATTATGTAAATCTATTGATAAATATATTCCTACTGAATATCTTGAAAGTTCTATTGAACAAAGACAAGAACTCCTTAAAGGTTTAATGGATTCTGATGGTTGTGTAGGTCAAAAGAATAGATTTAGTTTTAATACTATATCTAAACAACTTAAAGATAATTTTGTATATCTTTGTAGGAGTTTAGGATATATTGTTACAGTATATGAAGATAAACGTGATACTAATATTTGTTATAACATTCATATTTTAACAAATGATATTATTTTTAGTAGTAAAAAGCATTTGAATAAATATAATTCTTATAAGTCTAAGACTACTAAATATAATGACCATATTTATATTAAATCTATTGTTAAATTAGATTATGAATCTGATACTACATGTATTGCAGTAGAAGGTAATAATAAACTTTTTGTAACAAAAGATTTTATTATAACTCATAATACTTATATTCTTCGATATTTTCTCGATAATATTGTTAATAAGTCTTATACTGTTACAGCTCCTACACACAAAGCTCTTCGAGTTCTTGAATCTCAAGTAGGTAGAAAAGGTATGACTTTGCATAGTTTGCATGGTCTTAAACCTAATATTGATTTACAGAATTTTGATATTGAGAATCCTCAATTTGACCCTCTTAATCCAAGCAAGATACAAAATTATAATCTTGTTGTGATTGATGAATGTTCTATGATTAATAAGGATTTATTCCAACTTAATCGAAATCGTGCTACTACTTATAATGTTAAGATTCTTTATGTTGGTGATTCTCTTCAGTTACCACCTGTAAATGAAGAAATATCTTTAACATTTGCTACTGTTAAGAATAAAGTTGTTCTTACTGATATTGTACGACAAGAAGAAGGTAATCCGCTTCTTGAACTGTTTAGTCTTTTAAGAGATGATATTAAAAATCAAACAAATACTTTTCTAAATTATATAGTTCGAAATAGGTCTAACATGCAAGATGGAATTGGTTATGAAATTATTCCACGAGCTATGTTTAATCAAAGACTTATTGATGAATTTAATTCAGATACATTTCATAAGAATATAGACCATTTTAGAATTACTGCTTATACGAATAAAGCTGTTTCTGATTGGAATAGTATTGTTCGTAATAGTATAGTTGGTAAAGATGCTGATATAATTCATATTAATGATTTAGTGTTATCTTATAATACCATTGTTGATGAGTTTAAGGAACCAATTATTCTAAATAGTGAAGACTATATTCTTGAAGATATTAGACCTTATATTAGTGATGAAGGTATTAAAACATTTGCTGTTAATCTTAAATCTATGTATGATGGCCATATAACTCAACCGTTTCTTATCGTAGATACAAAAGATGCTTCATTTCTTAAATATAAGGAAATTCTAACACATCTTTATAATAGAGCTGCTAATCGTGTTCAACATGGTTGGTATGTTTATTATAAGTTTAAGAATCGTTTTTTAACAAATCTTAAATTCAGTATTGAAACTATTCAAGGAACCAAGTGGATTAATAAAGACATAGATTATGGTTATTCTATGACTGTTCATAAAACACAAGGTTCTACTTTCGATAATGTAGCAATAGATTTGACAGATATTGTTTTCCAAAATACGAGATTTGGTCGTAGAGAAAATGATATCGATATTCGTAATAAACTTATGTATGTAGCTTTATCTCGTGCTCGCAAAAGTGTTATTATGAAGTATTAAACATAATCTTATTAATCAGACTGTTTCATCTGATATTTTTAATAGTATTAATATTATGTGTAATGCTTGTGAAAGATGTTATTTATCTATTGCTAATCGACGGATACCCGGTGGGGGAGCAGGTTGCACGCCCACTTTGAGGCGTACTATTATGTTTGTTGGTGATACACCAACTATTACAGATTATAAAACTCAAACTATATTTAATGGTCGTTCAACTAAAATAGTTAGTCAATTCATTAATGATTATAAACTAACTGCTTGGACTATTAAATCAACTCTTATTCAGTGCGTTTGTGCTGAACCAACTGAACATTATGCTGAAACTTGTTATCCAAACTTTATAGCAACTATTAGGAAATATAAACCTACAATTATTGTTGCTGTTGGACAATTTGTTTATCAGTTCCTTAAAGAAGAAAAATATAAAAGTATGGCATCAGTTGTTAATAAACCAGTTAGGTTTAATGATGCTATATTAATTCCTATATATTCACCAGCCTATATTATGCGTAACAAATGTTATTCAGAATATGTTAAATCTTTTAATCTAATTAGTGACATATTTGCTGAATTATGTAAAGAATATCGTTATTACAGATAAAATAGTGTTATTATGAATAATGCTTATGAATATGATGTAGAGATATATCCTAATCTATTTGAAGTTACTTTTATACCTAAAACAGCAGACCAAAAACTTATCGACGTTTATAAAGCTGTTGATATAAGATGTCTTGCTATTAAAAATGGTAAAGAAGGTAATCTTGAAGAGTTAAAAGAAGCAAAGGCAAAATTGTTGTTAGCAATGGGTGCTAAACAATTTGTTATTTGGATTGATTATACTACTGGTAAGTGGAGAAATGATGGGCCACTTATTATGGATTTCTTTATTCAACATAAAATTCTTACTGGTTATAACAGTAATAATTATGATAAAATTATGTTGGATATTTTTATTAATAATTATAAATATCTTGATGTAAAAGGTTTTAATAAGAAAGAAAGTAAACATATTACACAAATTCTATATGACCATAGTTGCGCTTGTGTAGATTTTGGTAAAGGATATAGTCGTTTACTTAATTTCAAGAAATATTACAAACGTCCTTTTACTGATTATGATATTCAAAAGATTCTTTATCTTGATAAGACTTATACCAGTCTTAAACAAGTTGCTATTTGCTTAAAATGGTATCGTATTCAGAATCTACCGGTTGCTTATAATTGTAGAATTAGAGAAGAAGATATTTATGATATTTGTGATTATAATGTAAATGATGTTCTTATTACATTAGAACTGGAACGTAGTCAAAAGGCTGAAATTGAACTACGAGAAGATATATCTGAAGAGTTTGGAATTGATGTCCGTAATATGTCAAGAAGTTCTATTGGTAAAGCTATTACTACATCTCTTTATGAGAAGTTTAGCGGTATTGATAGAAAAGATTTTATGGATACTAAGACTGATAGATGGAAAATTAAAGTTTCCAGTATATTAAGTCCTAAACTTAAATTTCAAACTAAAATTCTCAATGATTTACTTCGTACTGTTGCACAATCTACTATCGTTGTAGGTAGTACAAAAGATGAAGATAAATTTAAGCACGAATTTCAATTTGGTGATGCGGTATATACTATGGCTTTAGGTGGTTTGCATAGTCAAGATAAACCGGGATTATTAATTGCTGATGGATTTACTATTCGTGATGCAGATGTTAGTAGTTTTTATCCTAATGGTATTCTTAGTTATGATGTTTATCCCGAACATCTTGAGAGAAATCCTTTTCGTGCTACAGTAGGTTATACAAAAGATAGTCGAATTGAAGCTAAGCATCTTAGTGGTAAGTTGATGAAAGAAGCTAAGAAGGTATTAAATGAATATCAAATAGCTAAAAATCAGAATCGTGTTGATGCTGAAGAATTAAATTCTAAATATCATGAATTATTAACTGAAAGTAAACGTCATAAGATTAAAGCTGAAGGTCTTAAAATTGCTATTAATAGAATGTATGGTGCATTTAGAGATATAAATGATTATCTTTATGACCCTAAATGTACTTATAAAGTTACTATAAATCTACAACTTTGTCTTTTGATGCTTATTGAAGCACTGGAACTCAAAGGTATTAAAGTTATATCTGCTAATACTGATGGTATTGTTTGTATCATTAAATCTGAACAAGAAGCTGATTATAAAGCTTGTTGTGATTGGTGGCAAGAATATAACAATTTTGAACTTGAATTTACTAATTATGAAAAATATCTTCGTAATGATGTAAATAATTATATTGCTGTTAAAGAAGGTTTTCAAGATGCTTATGATAAATTGATTGATAAAACGCCAGAAGCGATAGCTGAACTTGAAGATATTTATATTAAACGTAAAGGTCTTTTTATTGAAACTATTGCTTTTAATAAAGGTTATGCTTATCCAGTTGTTCCAAAAGCTCTTAACCTATTTCTTTTATATAATGTTCCTTATGCTGATACAATAGAAAATCATATTCATAGTAGCAAAGAAGCTATTTATGATTATTGTATTAGTCAAAAGACTGATGCTAAATTCAATATTATATATCGTAGTATTGTAAACGGTGAACTTCACGATGAAGAACTTCAAAAATCTAATCGTTTCTATATTGCTGATGTATCTTATTGTAGTGGAACTATTATAAAAATTGATAAAAATAAACCAAGTAAAATTAATCGAATTGTAGCTAAATGTAGTGTTCGTCCTTTTAATGATTATGTTGAGGAAGATGATTATCATATAGATTTTAGTTATTATAAAAAAGAATGTGCTAAGATTCTATATGGTAAAAATAAGAAAACTGCTGGTATGGTTGCGGTTCAAGGTGATTTATTTGGTGCTATGTCTAATAATAAACATTTAGAGTCTATTGAAAGTCCTGAAGAAGATGGTTTATTTGAAGTTGATTTTGAAGATGATAATGTATCGTTTATTAATCCTGCTAATGACATTCCTATTAACAATACTATCTGGGGTATGTATGGTTTTTCAAGTGAGGAAGAATATAAACGTGCAATAGAAAATGGAGATGATTTACCTTTTTAATAAAATACTAATATGAATGGTGATCTTGTATATCATGAAGTTGATGGTCTTGTAATAGCTGATATTAAACCAGTTAATACTAAATTTCGTAGAATTGGTTTGCGTGTAGCTAAGTTTACAAGAGAGGGAAAGTATATAGTTACTTATGCTTCTACTAAAGATGCTGCTAATGCTCTAACTATTGAGCTAAAAGAAACAAATCCTAAACACGCTTATTACGCTATTGTTAAGGCTTGTACTCCTAAAGGTAATTCTAAAACTGCTTATGGTTATCAATGGAGATATATTACTAACGATGGTAGTATAGTAAAACGTGACTGTGATTAATATATTATGCACGAATTTGATGATATTTGTTATGGTAAAACAGTAGAGGAATTACAAAAGGAAATAGTCTTTCAAATGCACTTCGGTAATTGTGAAATGCTAACACAATATATTATGGATTGTATTGAAAGACTTAAACGTGAAAATGTTCCTACTGTTTATTGGAGATATTAGAGTATGACAAAAGACGAAAGACAAGAAATATCTTGTAATAAATGGCGTGATGCCAAAGGTCGAGGTACTCTAAATCTTATAATGAGATTTGGAAAAACACGAGTAGCGGCTATGATTGTTGGTAAGCTGGTTAAAGCTAATCCTAATCGAACAATTATGGCTATCGCTCCAAATGCTGTAACTACTAAAAATCTTGTTGATAATCTTACTGAATTTTGTCCGAAAGAACAATGGATTGATATAATGAGTAGTAATACTCTTATTAATCATGTAAATAAACTTAAAATAGAACGAAAGCTTCCTATTAAAGTTGATTTACTAATTCTTGATGAAGTTCATAAGTTATTGCAAGGTGAAACTCTCATAGCTATTAAGAATATAGAATATAAATTTATTCTATGTCTTACTGGTTCTACATTAAATAAAACTCAGTTATCTATTCTTAATGAATTAGGTGCTCCAGTAATTGATAAAATTACTGAGATTGAAGCTGTATCGCAAGGTTGGATTTCAAATAGTACAGAATATAATTTAGCTATTGAACTTGATGAACATGATAAAATTAGATATGCTAAATATTCTGATATGATTTCTGAAACTCTTGAAACATTTGGTGGATTACATAAAGTGATTAATCAAGAGTTTCGTAGTAAAGTTTTCGACAGTGATTTTGCATTAGTTCTTGCATCTTTTACTGGTTATAATTATAAAGATAGAAATGGCAATAGTACTTTTATTAAACCTACTGTTATTCGTAATATGTTAGCTTCATTAATGGGTTGGACTCGTGATATGCCACTCGATAATGATTATAATAAACGAATTAATAATCTTTGGAATCCCGATAATATTTACGAACGTGCTAAGAAGTTTAAGGACTTTGTTAGACAACGTAATGATATTTTAATTCATAACAGACCTAAAATCAATGCTGTTATTGAAATTCTTAAAACTAATAGCGTTCCTACTATCTGTTTTAATGAATCAATAGCTATGGTTACTGATTTAGCTGATTATTTCAATAAAGACGGTATTCCTTTTCATAGTGCTATTGAAAGTAGGTATGTAATTAATCCTGAAACTGGTGTTCCATATACTTATAAGAATGGTGAACCTAAACGATTAGGTAAAGCTTCTCTTAAAAAGTTAGCTATTGAAGGGATTAAGAATGGTACTTATAAATATTTATTTACTGCACAAAGTCTTAACGAGGGTTTAACGATAGAAAATATCGAACAAGTTATAACGACTGGTGGTAGTTGTAATTCTAATACTCATGGACAACGTGTCGCACGAGGTAAGACTTATAATTACATGAATCCTAATAAGAATTGTGTTATTATTAATCTTTACATTGATGATTTCAAAATTGGTGATAAAGATGTTAGGTCGAGGGACAAACAGAAGTTGATTCAGCGTCAGCAAGATTCCGAGAATATTCCGATATGGGTTAATGATATTAGTGAAATTTTCGGTTAATTTCTTGCTATTTTCTTTGGTGGTACAATTATAATTACTATATTTGCATATGGATAAATCACAAATGAAGCCAGTCGAAAAGACTGATGAAGATGTGAGTGGTGCTCTTGTTAATACAAGAAATAAAAATGGAAGTGTTGCGTTAGCTGTTAATCAAATTAATTCATTTGAACAAGCTGAAGCATTAGCAGATTGGATTGCTCAAAGTCCTGTTTTTAATAAGAGTTTTAAGGAGCAAGTTCAGAAAGAAGATGGAACGAGTGAACTTGTAGTTAATAAGAGTGCGATTGTTACATGTTTGCTGTTAGGTAATGAACTCGGTTTTACTCCTATGGTAAGTGTTACATTTGGTAAGACACTTGATAGGGATGCAGCAATCAAAGTTGAACGTGGGCGGTCTATGGGACTTAATCCTATGGCTGCTATGCAAAACATTTACGTTTTTAGTACTTCTCAAGCTGAGATAGTATATACTGGTATTCATGTTGTTAATAAAGTCCTTACGGATGCCGGTATTAAACGTAAGATTCTTGAAGATGGAACTAAACCTTTTTACATATATAGATATTGTAAAAAGGAACTTGCAAATGAACTTGTTGATTATAACAAAGAAACAAAAGATGATTTTGTTGTAATTAATGATGGTCATACTGCTGATTATATTGATAAACAAGTACAAGAAGGTAAGATTCCAATTATTAGGTATGCTACTCGTCGAGCTCTTGTAGAACTTACTCGTGGTGATGAGAGTATTGCAATACCTTATACTTTACAACAAGCTATTGACGCAGGTTTGTATGTTGGTACTAAATCTGACGGTACTGAAAGTAAAGGTAAAGCTAATTGGAATGCCCATCCGGAAACTCATCTTATTAAAATGTCTATCATGCTTGGTGGTAGAATTATTGCAAGTGATAAGTTAAATGGAATTTACGTTGATAGTGAATTACATCAAGCTGTATCTATTGCAAACCGTCAAGCTGAAGATACTGAATTTGAAGAAGTTCCTGTTACAAAATAAAGTAATGCAAATCTATCATTAATCTATCATTCATAAAATATTCATAAATTAAAACAAATTACAATTATGAAAAAGTCTGTTTTTTCTGCTGCTAAACTTGCTGGTCTGACCGCTGTAAACCGTGGTACGAAGTCGTCGAATGATATTCGTCCGGCAATTACTACTGCTCGTGGTATGAATAAGTTTACGATGAATGCTTCGGCTTCTGCACTTATTGGTTGTGGTCATGGCGACCGTGTTGTTATGTTTGCTATGCCTAATGCTGATTCGATTAATGAGCGTTTCTTTATTGCTCTTTCGGCAGGTAGCGAGGGTTGCAAACTTGCAAGTGCTGGTAACACGAAAGGTACTGGTCGTCCTCAGTCGTTTAATTACGCTGGTGTTTGGTCGCAGATGCTTATGCAAGATAAGGATGCTGCTCCCGTAGGTGAGCGTGTTCTTGCTGATAAGGGTCTTATGGAAGAGGTTGAAACTCAGAAAGGCCGTGACGGTAAGATGTGTACTGCTATTCTTGCTACCAAGCGAGTTGAGTATGGTGTTGAGGAAGTTAAGGACGAGAATGGTGACTTTATTCCTGTTCAGATTGATGATACCATCTACGAGAAAGTCTATGTACTGGTAGACCCGAAGGAGGTAACGCTGGAGGACGAGAAGCAGGCAGAGGAACCGCAGCCCGAAACCGAGGCAAAAGCCGAGTTGTAATTGTTAATACCTAAAAGTATTTAACAAATCTATCATTGCTATCATTATAAAAAGAGGAGTTATTGAATAAGTAGCTCCTCTTTTTAGTCTAATAACTTAAAGTACTTTAATTATTATTATGGCAGACACAAGTAAATCGAAAGTTAGTTCGACAACATTAATGTTTGAAGAAGAGGTTGTTGAACGGAGATTAGCTTTTAAGCCCGACCCTGAACTTGGTAATCTTTGTATGGGTATGATTAACGATGTTCATATTGATATTCGTGAAGTACCTCTGCTGGATGATAAAGGTGTCGAAAGTACATGGGAGTATGCTGGTTGTAAATTCCCCGTACTTGTTATCGAATTTAAGCAGTGTAAAACTGACGCAAATCCGAAAGACCGTTATTATACATTTACTGCTAAGCCGGTTACTACTCTTAATAAGAAAGGAGAGCCTGTTGAAGAAAAGACTGTTATTAACATTATTCAGCAGGTATATGGACAGCTTCGTCATATAGCAAATCAGTTTAAGGGTCTTAAAGGTTATCCGGTTAATGCTGGTAAGTGTCCGGGACTCGATTATGCTGCTCCTGCAAAGGTTCGTTGTGAACAGTATCTTGCTTTCTTTGAATATTTCAAACATCTCCTTGTTGGTGATGATGAGAAAAATCCTATTTATAAGAATGTAAAACTGTTTATGAAACTTGTTGCAGATTATAACACGCATAAGTTCTTAGCTTTTCCTTCGTTTGTTAATCGTGGATTTGTTGAACGTGTTATTCCCGGTCAAAGTCCGTCGATTGAATTTGAAGCTGGTGAAACAATTCATCTTGCAAAAGATGATACTCCGAAAAATCGTGAAGCTGCCGCAGGTGCTCCTGCTCCCGCTCCCGGTGCTACTGTTGTTTCGTCGGATATTCAGAATATTCTTGATAGGTACTCGAAGTAGTATTTATCATATTACTAAAACAGGAACTTGTAAAGGAGGTAATGGAGGTAAAACTCTATTATCTCCTTCTTTTTTGGGTAATGCTAAAATTAGACTTGCTGTTATACCGTATTTTTGGCCGATTTCCTTTGATTTGGCGGACTGTATTTAACAGACGTATATCTGTATAGGTCAGGTAAATACACGCGGCCAGAAGCGTCACGAGTGGGCGTCCAACCCACTCCCCCACCGGGTAGCGGAGCGGCTGGGCGAAGCCCAGCAGCGAAGCCCAGCAAGTTACACTACTGATTACATGAGAGATTTCATACTTAATACACTTGACCAAATTACAATATTTAGTAAATATTTTGGTATTCCCGAAGATGTAATCCGATTTAACATTAGTAGTCCTAATGATAGAATACGAAATCCTTTAAGAAATGATAAACATCCTTCATTATCTTTTAAGTATTATGGTGATAAACTGATATGTAGAGATTTTGGTGATGGTAGATTTAGAGGTGATATATTTGAAGTTGTAGGTTATATTATTAATAAGAATTGTAAAACAAGTGAAGGATTTGTGTATATATGTAATGACATAGTTCTTCGTTGTTCTGATAAGATTGTTACTAATATTGAATTTAATCGAACTGAACAAGAACATATTAAGAATCAAAATCTTGAAATTACTTTTGATGTTCGTAAACCAAATAAGTTAGATTATATTTATTGGGAACAATATGGTATTAAGAAAAGTAATCTAAATACAAAAGTATTTATTGTTGATAGATATAGACTTAATGAATGGCAGACGCCTTATCGTTATAGTGGTACTGACCCTTGTTATGTTTATAATGTTAATCCAAATAAGTATAAACTTTATTTTCCAAAAAGACTTAAAAGTCAAACTAAGTTTATTACTAATAATCGTTGTCCTATTGAGTGTTTACATCAACTTAAACCAACGAATTATATTGTTCTTATAAAAGGTTATAAAGATAAAATACTTTTTGAACAAATTTGTGATGAGAAAGGTATTAATGATATTTTATTTATACCTGCTGCTTCTGAAACTATCGTATTACCTACTGACATCTACAAGTTATTGGTGTCGTACTCTTTAAGCGGAAAGTTATTTACTATTTTCGATACTGATGCTGCTGGAATTAATGCAGCTCATCTACTACAAGGTAGATATAATACTATTCCAATTTATTTTACGAATAATTATAAATCTAAAGACCCATCTGATATGGTTAAAGATTATGGTTATCGTAAAGTATTCCAACATTTTGATAATGTTCTAAAAAAGATTTATTATGGAGATTAAAATCAAAAACTATCTTATCAATACTCTTGATGATGGTAATAAGATTTATCTTTGTCCTATGGATGAAGAAGGTTATACGAGATTAATGAATGATTTTTCTCGTTTATCTGACCAATCAAGTATTAATAGATTTGTGGATAAATATGGTTTCAAACATACACAAATTATTCTTGATGGTGATACTTATATTAGCGCTAATGATAAAGAAACATTAGAAACTATAAATCCTATTCTTTCGCGTATTCTCCCACATCCTAAAACTATTAAGAATCCTCTTAATAATAAGATTGAAAGGTCGTATAAATGTTTTTGTGCCAAACCTCTTAATCTTACAGATATGACTGAACATAAGACTCCTCTTGAAAGTTGGAATTGTCTTATGATTCGTATTGGAGAACCGCAATATGCTATTGTTGTTGAAGAAAAAGTTAAAAAATAAGATATGATTCCTAATGAAGTTTTATATAAACGAGATTTAACTGGCGGTTTAGTTCGTTGGTGGGGTCGAGTTGAAAAAGTTACTAATTCTGACGGTACAGTATCTCTACGATTAGCTTATTATTATGGTAAAGTAAATGGTGCTGAAACATCATCATATTCTCCTGTAATTAAAGCTAAAAGTAAGAAAACTGATAGAGAACAAGCTGAATTTGAACTTAATAGTGTTTATGAAAGACATAAGAAACAAGGTTATAAAAGTCTTTCTGATTTAGATATTAGTCCTTTGGATTATCTTACTAATGCAGATGATTTATTTGCAGAAATAGATAAGAGATTACCTAAGTATAACACTGATGCAAATAATTGTGTTAAACCTATGAAAGCACAAAAATTTGCCATTGGTAAGTTTGATTATCCTTGTATTGCTCAACCTAAAATTAATGGTGTTCGAGCAGTTGTTATGCTTGAAGAATTTACACCTACTGATTTATTCAGTCTTGAAGGTTTTGTTCGTGATGATAAACATTATCATACTGTAATTAAAACTAAAGAAGGTCTTACTTATCACATTTGGCATATTGAGCAACTATTTAATGATTTTTATAATAGTTTTCCTGAATATGCTAATATGGTATTTGATGGTGAAATTTATATTCGTGGTGAAAAGGTAACAAGTATTGGTGGAGCTGCTCGTAATCCTCGAAACCCTCTTCATGAGAAACTTCAATTTGTTAATTTTGATTTAAGTATTCCCGATTTAACCAATAAAGACCGTGATAAGTTACGATTTAGTGTTTGGGAAGAGTATCGTAGTAAAAAGAGTAGTGTATCTCATAATATAATGGCTGGTAGAATTTGGGAAAATTTAACTCCTGAAGGTCATAATATGTGGGATAAATTCAATCTTATTATTCTTAATAGTGATACTATTTATGATGATAATCAAGCGTTAGCTTATATGCAAAAATGTATTGATTGTGGCTTTGAAGGAGCTATAATTAGAGATTTGCATACTGAATATAAATTTGGTTCTCGTCCTGCTACAATGATGAAACTCAAAAAGTTCGACGATGCTGAATTTGAATGTATTGGTGTTGAACACACTGGAAATCCTGATGATAAAGTGGGATTTAATGTTAGATTAGTTCTTAAGAATGATATTAATGATTTGGTATTTAGTTGTACTTTAACTGGTACTGTTAATGAACGATTAGATATTCTTAATAATCCACCTATCGGAAAGTCTGTAACTGTTAAGTTCTATGAAAGAACTAAAAATGGTTTACCTTTCCATGCAAACGTTGTTGGAATTAGAGATTATGAAAAGTGATGAAAACTGTTGGAACTATTACTGAAATACTTGATTTATTCTATAAAAGAATAGATGATATAAGTATTCATACAAAACATACCGTTGCTAATGGTAAATACGGTTATGAATTAAAAGATGGTATTCTTTATTGTAGAGGTAAACAAATTGGTGTTTGTAATAAATTTGTACCGTTTGTTATAAGACTACATAGTATTGAAGATTATCTTTATAGACCACTTGTTAAACTTAAAAATCAAAAGTTTCGAGGTAAAATTAATGTAGATATTTATAATATTTGTAGGGAAAATACTAATATTATATATAATGATATTTATTCTATTCTTTCGGCTCTTTGGTATGGTGTAAATCAAAATCTTACCGTTACAAGACATATTCTTGAAAAAGATGTTACTAATCAAAAATTTGCTGATGTTCGAACTCATCAGATAAAATATAATAATGCTCGTAAAGGTTGGCGTTTTGCATTAAAAGATATTTTAAGTATTTGTAAAGAATATAGTCTTGATGCAGATACAATCATTAATCGAACACAATCTTTTAATTTTACTTATGTTGAATATAGAGGTTTTGCAAAAAATTATACAAGACTATCTTCTATATTCAATCTTAAAGATAATATTCGTATTACTTTAAGTCCTAAAGAAAATCTTATTATTAGCGGTAAAATTCTTTATTGGCAAACTATTCGTGCTAAAAAGGTTATATTACCTTATTGTAGAAATTATACTGAATTTAAGAAACTTTGGAGTAATAGAACTACTCGCAAAGAACTTAAATCTATTATTAGAATTAAATTCAATGAATATCTCGACAATCAGAAAGCTATTGAAGAAGCAAAAGCTAAGAAATATCGAGAAGAGCTTGAAGTTCTAATTCAAGAATTTAGAGATTATAAAATTAGTAGTATTCCTTATCAATGGCGACAGTATGGTACTTATGCTGTAATGCGTTATGAATCAACTAATGGAGTTGTTAGACTATGGAATGATGCAGTTATTAAATTAAAAGATTTCACTGATTTTGCTCATTTCTTTGCTGCTTGTGTGCAAAATAATATTCAATTAAATCGTAAAACTTGTTACAATTATAAAATTCAATTTGGTGGATATTATATTTGGGAAGTTCAAGCTAATGATTTATGGAATGCTATGTGGGGTGGTCAGTGTGTTACTATTATGGATGTTATAACTATCTGTAATAGAATAGGAATTAGTCTTGAAGAATGTAAAATAACTCGTAAACAATTACTGTCGCAATTCGAGAAGCGACAGGAGGTGTAACTTGTGTGGCTCCGCCTGCTGGGCTTCGCCCAGCGGCTCCGCTCCCCGGTGGGAGAGGAGGTTGCACGCCCACTTGTCGCGTCTGAACTAATACAATTAAAGCTATGAATGTTGTAGAACCTACAATCGAATTTTGTGATTATTCTGGTCTTAGAAAGATTGAATTAATCGGTAAAGTTTGTACTAAGCAAGAAGATAGTATTAAACCTGATTCATTTGAAACTTTTTGTAGAAATAGACTTATTGATGGTCATACTGCTATATTTGAACATGAATATGTTTATTTTAATGTTACTTCAATTCCGAATCGTATTGTTCGAGAATTTGTTAAATTAAGTCCTTATATTCGTTGGTCTTATCTTGGTAATTATATTGGTTTTTCATATCGAATATTTCTTGATATTATGAGTAATAGTCGTAAAATGAAAGCCATTTATAATGATATTTATCATCCAAGCGAAGTTAATGATTTGTTTTATAATATGCTTCTTTTAAGTAAAGAGTTTTCTCATTTATTGTTTGATGATGAAGATATTATTGCTAAACTTGAATATGGTATTGATGCAAGTCTTCGAATTGCTTCAGATGCTGAAATCCTTGCAAATGCGCCGGAGATTTATAATGTTACTTATAAAATTACAACCGATAGAGGTATTACGCATGAAGCCGTTCGTCATCGTGAAATGAGTTTTATGCAAGAAAGCACTCGTTGGTGTAATTATGCTAAAGGTAGACTTGGTTATAAATATGGTAAAAATATTAGTGTAATTGAACCACCGTTTAAGAATGAAGATTCATTAGAAAAATTTTATGATGTTGTTGCTGGTAATGAAGCTATATATCAAGAATTAACTAATGATGGTGAACCTGCTCAGTTGGCTCGTTCAGTTCTTCCTACTGCTACTAAATCAGATATTTATGTATCTGGTACTCTCGATATGTGGATTGGTGAACATCTTGAAACTGTTTATCCTAAACTTACTATCGTTGAGAATAAAGGTTTCCTTCCTCTTCGTAATCATAAAGCTGCACATCCTCAAATGATTGAAATTGCTAAAATGATTGCAGAAGATATTGCTGTTAGATTCCCTAATGAAACAGGTCGTATTATTAATTATTTTGAATAAACTATTATGGCTAATAATAATTATATATCTCGTTCAAAATTTCAAGAAGTATTTGCTAAAGCTCTTAGTAAATGTAATGTTCCACAAGATGAACAAGACAAGTTCTTTGAAGAAGGTAGTACTCTTCAATTAAGAAATCTTGGTATTTGTATTGCTATTACAAATATTATAGATAATATTATAAAAGAGGAACTTCCTGATTATGATGGTTGTGTTTCTGGTGAAACATTTAATACTATTTATGAGTATAACAAAAATTATATGTATGAACGAGAGCAGGAGCGAAAGCGAGAAGAAAACGCTTAAAGAACTTCTTATTGAAATTAATAATCGTCACGGTATGACAGATGGTAATTCATATGTTGCTCGTGAAATGGTTAGAATTTATAATAAGTTATTCAAACGTAGTATTATTTTAGCAGTTAAGAAAGAAGCTGCTTTAAGAGTATTGCATGGTCAAGAAGGTAGACAAAATGTATTTGCTAACTTTCCAGAAGAAATAATTAATTGAGATTATATGACTGGTAAATTAATTTTAATCAGTGGTAGAAAAGGTACAGGTAAAACTTATGTTACTGAATACCTTGAAGGTATGCTCGCTGGTAAAGTTGAGGTATATCCTATGGCTACAATGCTTAAACGTATTGTAGCTGCTGTTACAAATTGTAGTGTATCTCAATTAGATAATCATTATTTTAAGTCGTCTAAATCTCCTTATATTGTTAATCGTTACGGTATTGATGAACAGCTTACATATCGTAAATGTTTACTTCATTTTGGTAAACTATTAAGATTTGATAATGACAGAGTATTTATTGATGATGTTATAAATAGAATCAAAACTACTCCTTGTGATTATTTTATTATTCCTGATATTCGAGAACAATTTGAATTAAATTGTATTAAAGATTTTGCTCGTCAGAATAAAATTGAATTAACTACAATTCGTGTTCTCCGTAATACTAAAATGGATGATACATCCGGTGATAAAACTGAGTGTAATTTAGAGAATTATACTGGTTGGGATTTTCATCTTGATAATACTGCTGATGGATATGATAGTATTCATAAACAATTAACTTATATCTGTAAAGAAAAAGGTTATAATGTTAAAAAAGGTTATATTGAACAAAAATTATTTTGATAATTTATGAGTAATTTATTTGGTATTGCGCAAAAATATGATTATCTTGTTTCGCAGATAGAAGAGAATGACGGCGAGATAACGGAAGAAATTGCAGAAGAATTAGCTATTGCTGAAAGTGAACTTGAAGATAAACTTCGTGCTTATCGACAAATAATTGATGCTCAAAAAGCTAATATTGCTTATAATAAAGATGAAATTAAAAGACTTCGTGATAGGAATACAAGTTTTGATAAAATAGCTGGTAGACTTAAATCTTCAGTTGTTGATGCTTTACATATATTTGGTCAAGTTGGTAAATCTGGTAATTATAGTCTTAAATTTCCTGATTTTACTGTTTATACAAAAGAGTCGGAAAGTGTTTCAATTAATGAAAATGCCTTAGACCCTATTATTACTTCATTGCTTCATATAACAGAAGCACCACTTCCGCCGGAAGATAATATTTTCGTTGAGAAACATAAAGAAGAATTAAATAAGATTGCTTCTATTAGTATTACAGTTGATGTTCCTATTAGCTTAGCAAAAGAGGTAGGTAGATATATTCATGATAAATTAGGTGATGATTATATTTATACTGTTAAATTTGATAAGAAAGCTATTAAGGAACTTGATAATTGGGCTAAGGCATCCAATGAATCTGACGAAGATATTGCTCGTGCTGAACGAATAGCTCATGTCATGGATAAAATTGATATGGAGATTGTTACGTCTGAAACTGCTATATATAAGTAGTCTATCATTAAACAAATTAAAATTAATTAAACTATGAGTAAAAAGTATTTGATTACAAAAGTAATCGCTGGTGAGAAACAAGATTTTCTTAAAAATGTAACCGAAGATGGTGGAGAGTGGATTAATGACCATAATGAAGCTCTTACATTTTTGAATCTTAAAGATGCTGAAAATGAGAAAGAACTTTTGTTTAGCAAACTTGGTGCTGAACATAAGGATATTGCTCATATTCATATTATTGAATTGTAATATAAATTAACTAATTTAATTATGGCTGCGAATATTGAATTTAATTCTAATAGAAATACTTATTCATTCTATTCGTTGAAAGATGTTCCTTGGCATGGTCTTGGAACTGTCGTTGAAGAAGCTAAAACTCCTGATGAAATCATTCGTATTGCTAATATGGATTATGAAGTAGCTTTAGCTCCGATGTTTGCAAGTTTTATTCCTGCTGAAGCTAAACATATAGTAAAAGAAGATAATCATTATGCTTGTCATATGTCCAATGGTGATGTTATCATTATTCCGGAAAAGGGTGCTCGCGTAAATGATGTATATGCTACATATCGTAAAGATAATTATAAAATTCTTGGTACTGTTGGTAGTAGGTATGAACCTGTTCAGAATACAGAAGCTATGGATTTTATATATCAAGTTTGTAAAAGTCAGATGGTAATTAATCCAAAAGATGTTATCATTCAGACTGCTGGTGTTTTAGGTATTGGTGAACGAATCTTTGTTACTGCTAAACTTCCTACTTATGAGATTGCAAAAGATGAAATGGAAAAATATATCCTTTTCACTACAAGTCATGATGGAAGTGGTAGTATTCAGGCTTGTTTCACTGATATTCGTGTTGTATGTAACAATACGTTAAATGCTGCTTTGAATCATTGTAAGAATATGGTTCGATTTAAGCATACTAAAAATGTTAAAGCTAATTTAGCAATAGGTGCTCAAATGATGCGTGACACTCTTAAATATTCTGAACAAGCTAAGCTGATTCTTGAAGCTGCTGAGAATATTAAGATTAATGATGATGTGATGATTGATTATATCACGGATTTAATTTGTGACGCTAATCAGAAAGAGTTTATTGCTAAATGCGGTGGTATTGGTAAGATTCCTTATGATAATGATGTTATTTCTACTCGTAAGAAGAATCAGTTACACGCTATGGTTAATTATATTGAACGTGGCCCCGGACAAGATAGTCATCGCGGTACAATGCTTTGGCTTTATAACGGTGTTACTTCATATATTAATAACGGAATTGAATATAAAGATAATCTCAATAAATTCGATTCTATTACGCAGGGTAATTCTTTCAAACTCGGTCAGACAGCCTTTAATAAATTAGTTCAACGTTTAAGTGCCTAAATGATTACAGAAGTAGTTATATATTCTGATGGTACTGTAAATAGCTTCGATTCTGATAATTGTCAAATTCCAAGTGCTTCTGGTAGTTGGGAAATTATTCCTTTGCTTGCAAGTTGGGCTTTAGCTCAATATCCCAGTCAATTACCTGAGGAATGTAGAATGACTAATGCTAAATGTTTTATTGGTGTTAGAAAGAAAGGAGGTGACGATAGGATGCCAATTCCTATACGTCATCTCCTTAAAATGGCAAAATATATTGGAGAAGAAGGGTATAATATTCGTACCGCAGATGTAAGTGAAATCCCACAATCTGAAGAATAAGATAGCATGAAAGAAAGTCTTATAGGATTGTATGTCGATAACACGGAAGTTCCAGAATACAAAAGTGCTGGAGCTTCCGGTTTCGATTTACGAGCCATGTTTAATCCTAATCTTCCAGCTTTTAGTCAAAGAGATGTTGCTGCTGTAATAGGTGGTGATAAATATGTGACAAGTGCTTTGTATGATAGGAATTATGCTAATCTCGAATGGGTTATTGATTTTAATACACTTCATAAATCTATTCGTCATGCAATAAGTCAACCAGTTGAAGGAAATACTCTTCTGGAATATATGGTTATAAATAATATTGACGCAGTTAATATCATTCTCCCATATAAAACTGTTAAATTTGAAACTAATATTTATACTGAAATACCTGAAGAAGATGAAATGCAAATTCGTCCTCGTAGTGGTATTTCAAGTACTACTTTATTAGATGTTAAATTTGGTACTGTGGACAATGACTGGCGTGGTAACAGTGGAATCATAGTACAAAATCCTACACCTTTTAGTTATATTATCATTCCTAATAGTAGACTTGCACAAGGTGTAATTGTTGAAAAGAAACGTGCAGTATTTGATATTAAGTCTTCTAAAGATGAACTAAGCAAAACTGAACGTGGTGAAAATGGTTTTGGTAAAAGTGGTCTAATGTAATAAATCAAAATAAGATGTTTAATGAATCAGATATTTTACAAGATGAGCGTTATTATATCGGTGTTAAACTGATTAAAGCTCGTCCAGCTTATAGGATTAATGGTAATGAGATAGTTTATGACTTAAATCGTGCTCGTAATCCTAATGATGTTATTGAAGAAGGTTACGAAGTTATTTATTCTGATAACTATAAATCTTTCTCACCAAAAGATGTATTTGAAAAGGCTTATTATATGATTTTAAGTCCTAACAAAATTCAAGAAGGTGATGTACTTAATTTCATAAAAGAAGGTTATTCTTTACGTCTTGGTGAAAAGACAACAGTTGTTCTTGATACTACTATTACTGGATTTGATACCATTGGTACGTCAGCTTGTGTAAATCCTAATAATTACGACCATGCTATTGGCGAAGGTATTGCTCGTCGTGATATTAAGGATAAGATTTGGGGACATTTAGGTTTTGTTCTTCAATGGGCTATTAATGGTCTTAAAAGGTAGTTTATGATTAAGCGACTAAATGTAAAGAAAAATGTTAGATTATTAGGTGTACAATGGGATGGTGCTAATATCTCAGAATGTGTTAGTTTTTGTAGATATTGTCATTTTTCCGATGGTTGGATGTTTATTATGTTTAGAGAAAATATAATTCGACTTAATAAAGGAGATTGGATTATTGCTTTAACTGATAAAGAATTTACTGTTATTAATAATGAAACATATCAATATCTTTTTGATAAACCGAAAGATATTGAAAACGGTGGCGAATAAACGTGACAAGTGGGCGTGCAACCTCCTGCCCCACCGGGTCAGCGAAGCCCGAAGGGCTGAGCTATCTATGTTGCAACTTTAATTACTACTATAATTGTTGTTATTATTAATAGTGATATTACTAACATAATAAGTGATACAGACAGACCGTCAGAGTGCCTATTTTCAGGCGTTCTGACGGTCTTTTTTTTGTCAGTTAGACAAATGTATCATCGACAAAAGATAATGCCCGTAGCAGGCTGGAAAGCACCGCCACGGGCAAATATCCGGCGTTTACTCTATTAGACTATTCGTCCTCGTAGTTATCGCTGTCTTTCGGACTAATCATATCTCTAAAACCAGTAAATGTAATACCAAAAGGATTATACATATTGTAATAAGACATAGTAGCACCGAGATTATTAAACTTATTAATTTGACGAAGAACAGGAACAGCTTGACGTAATGCAACTGCACGTTTATCTTGTCCCTTATAAATACCTCTATCATAAATAAGTTCATCATCATCAACCCAAAGACTTTGAATAGTAAGATTAACAAGTTTATATGCAGATTGTAAAGTTTTCTGACCAGCAAACAAACTATTTGCAGTTTGTTCTATTGTAGCCATCCAACCAAATACTGGCATAGGTTCAATCATTTGTTGATAATAAGTTGTTGCAGCATACATAGCATGTTGATACAAAATATTATCATCATCATCATCATCTTTCTTAAATGCACCAAGTGTCATAGCAGCAAGAGCACTGAAAGCTAAAGCACCCATTAAACGAGCAAATTTCATAGTTGCTATCTGTTCATTTAAGGGAAGAGTATTATAATAGAATCCTATATTAAGCAACCAACTTGATACACCTTTGAAGAAGTTACCAATACCTTTCATATAGTCGATAACAGTATTGTTATCATTAAGACTATCTTTGAAGGCTTGACTACCACTTCTAAACATATCAAACATAGGATTAAATATAGGAACTTCATAAGAACCTAATTGTTCATTATAAAATATACGACCGAAACGACGACCGAAATAACGAACAAAGTTAGGACGAACCCATTTCTTAAATTGCATTAACAAATCACCAAAAGCAGCATCTTGTAAACTATTTCTGTCTACACGATTGTAAATACCATGTAATGATTGGTTAATAGCTTTAACTCGACCACGGAACTCCGAAAGAGTTTCTTCTGTAAGACCACTTTCAGGATTAAAACTCAAACGACCATCTTCAAGTTTAAGTTCCGAACGAAGAGTATTGTATTTATCAAAAGCTTCACGTTGAGCTTTTTTATCAGTCTTTCGAGAATCAACAATTTTCTTACGTTGTTCATCAGAAAGTAAATTATAATGTGATTTAAGATATTGAGAAGCATAATCGTGATTCCATAAATACTCTTTTGAAGTACGTTTTTCTTCACGAGCTATTTCAGCATCTAAATCTTCTTTGAAAATAAGATATTTATCATATTGTTCATTAGTAAGAACATCTTGTAATAATTTTTCAAGATTATCATTATAAAAATCATTGAAAGCCATAATCTTACCACCAACTACTCGATGAGATTGTGTAGCAGCAAGTAACATACCAAACTGCATAATGAACTCACCCATGTTATTAGGAGCATAACCAACAGTATCAACCATTCGCATAGCTTTAATCCAATAGGAAGTTCCAGTATCAGAAGATGTTATATCACGAGTATCTTGATAAATATCATCAAAGTCTTTAATGATTGCTACAAGTACATCATCAGTTCTTGTCGAATTAATATCGCGTAAGAAATGAGGAATAGTCTTGATAACATCACGCAGACCTGATCTCATAATATCTTTGCTTTCAACAAAGTTATTAGCAGTAGATTCAACTATCATATCAGTAACACCTTTAAGAATATTAGTGATACCAGCGGTGTAGTTGAGATACATGAAAGTCATAGAAGTATAACGTAATAATGCACCAGCAGAAACATCAAGAGCACTATTGTATTTACTAAAATTAAAAATACGACGTTCCATGTTATTTAACTGTTCATTCGCATTTTTAATAATATCACGAGGTGCTACACCAGAAACTCCACGTTCGTTCATTAAATATTTTGTAAGCTGATAATCAGTTTCAAAATTATTAATTGCACGAAGATTATAAAGTTCTTGTGTAAAACCTTTCATTACATCAACAATATCATAAGACATTACCCTTGCTTTATACTTTTTATTTTCAAGCATTACAGCATCGTTATAATGTCTAATCTCACGAAGAGTTGAAGGTTTAACTGTAACATGTAATTTGTTATTTTTATCAAACCATTCACTAAACAATTCTACAATTCGAGCTTCGTATTCAGTATAACTTTCAGATTTGTACTTTTTACGAATATTAAATACAGGAATATGTTTAGGAATTTGTAAAGTTTGAGCTTTTGTAACAAATCGTTTAGTACCATCAATGTCAGTATAATACCTATCTTTATGAATCATAGGAATACTAACAAATTGTTTAGCAGATTGACCTAATGTAGCTTGAGGAATGAAAGGCATTACCTCATCCCATCTACCATAATAGTTAATCCAGTTACCGTCATATTCACGAATAGTTCGTTGAATAAGATTACGAATAGTATTGAGTAACTTTTGTTCTTTATCACTTAAAGCTGCATATTCATCTGATACCGGAGTATTACCAAAATCAAGTTTATAAAGAACGTTTTCACGTTTACCACTAATATCAGTAATAAGACTAAGTTCAATAAGGTCGTGAGTTTGTAAATAAACAAGTTTCTCACGATTACTTAATTCAGTAAGTTCAGCGAGATGCTTAGCTGCTTCAGAATCACTCAATGGAACAATATTCCAAGTATGATTTTCATTATATTTCTTTATAATATCATCAATAATTTCAAGAGTCTTTTCAGCAGTAGTTCTTGTAACAAATCCACTGTCAGTATAAAGATTCTTATAAATAGCATCACGAATATCTTTTCGTAAAGTACCGGTCGAATCTCCAAGACCTTCAGTTTTATAACTACCGATTAAATCTCCATATTCATTAATGAATTTATGCATTAACTTTTCACGAGCACGAGCATTTTTAGAAAGTCCCGGTTGAAACTCTTCAAGTGCACTTTCAAGTTCATCATTAATGCGTTGAGCTGCTTTCTTAGCTTTATAATTAGCTTCATCCCATGCTTTACCAGTAATATCAATTAGAGTAATACCAGTTGTAAAAGCAGAATCAAGCCAAAGTTGTGTCTTATTAATATCTTTATTAAGTTCAAATAACAAATGCTGAATTTCTAACCACTCATCTTCTGTTATTTCAACGTTATTAACATCAAATCCTTCAAGGCTACCATTATGTGAAGCAAGATACTCTTTAATCTTACTAAACGCGGTAATATATTTAGGATTACGGCTTTTATCAATTACAGCCCAAGTTACCACATCTTTAACAGATTGAATGACATTAGACCGTATTTCAGCAACTTTTGTTGCAAGAGATTTAAGTCGAGCTATATTATTATTTAATTCACCAAATTCTTTAGTAAATAATTCTTTACCTTCTTCACTTTCAGCATCATAAACTGTATCTTGAATTTTAATTTCTTCAAGTGTAAGATATGGACTAAAATGAGAAGCAAGTTTTAACATCATTACAAGTCTATCTTTGTAATCAAGAGCCGCACCATAATTTGAACGAATCTCTTCATAATTCAAATCCTTAGTAATAGCCCATAATTGCTTGATAGCATCATAAACAGAACTACTTAAATTAGCCAAACGACTATAAGTAGCTTTCATTGCAGCAATATCTCGTTCTTCAAGAGCATTTTGAATACCACCTTCAAAACTTTCATCATCGAAGGACTTTAAGATATTCATAAATTCCTCACGATTTCCAACATTGTTATTATTCAAAAATTTCTGGATTCTATCCATAATTTTTAAAGTTTCAATAGCAATATTAGAATCGACAACAAGAGAATTTCGTAAACCATCTCTTGTAGGAACATCAGCATGAACAACACGAGAATATAATTTTTCATTATCACCATAAATATTAATATTCCTACGAGGAACATCAATATATGTTTCTGCAACTATTCGACCAACACCATCATTTAAGACAGTACTAACCGAAGTCATAATGGGATTAATTCTGTAAAGATTACTAATAAATGTTTTTGTCCAATCATCTAAATAATTGAAATCTCTATTAGCATCAATCAGAACATCACCGTTAATATAAAGATTGCCATTCTTTAACATAGGAGCTACACGAAGAGCTTCTTCGTAAGCAGATTTGTTATAATCTACTTGAATTGCAGATTTATGATAACCTTTATAGAAAGAATGAGTTGCTTGTGTAGTAATAAAAATAGATGAAGCAGAAGATTCTAATTCATTATAAATAACATCGCTTGCAGAAGAATGTGTATGTTCAACATTGATGAATGTAGGAGTAGTAACTTCAACTGAATTTAATACTTCAAAATCTGTATCAGATACAGAAGCAACATCAGTATCAATTACATCTTCTGTTTCAACATCAATAGTACTATCAATAGCATCTTCTGTTTCAATCATATTAGCATCATTGAAATCTGAATTTTCATCCATTTGGACTGATTCATTATCATCAATAGCTAACATGAATTTGTGAATAGCATCGGAATCTGTAATAATTGATAATCTATCAGTTACAATAGTTTCACTATCTTTTTGAACTTGTGCCATCATACCTTCTTGATAAGTAGGTATAATACTAATGTCACCAGTCATTAAAGATGCCTCATTGCGAAGTAAAGGATTGACAGGTAAGAATACATAAATCTGTTTTAACGGACTATTTGTATTTGTAGGAATTGCATATCGTTTGTATACACGATTCTTACTACGAGTAATCCTTTCAGTTACATATTCTGCATTAGCATATTCAGAATTAATTAATCGAGCTTCAGTTTCAATATAGAAATTCTGAGTATTACCGTTTTCATCAATATAAGAACCAGTACCAACATTTTCGCCGTTAGCATTTTGAACATAACCAATAGTAGCTTTATTCTTATTTGCTTCCCAACGATAACGTTTTTGTATATCACTTAATAATACTGGATTCATATCTGATTTCATACGAGATATTAAACTCATAACAGGTGTAATATCTACATTTCCATCAAATACAGCTTTTTCAGCATTTCTTAAGTTCTCTGCGTAATTACCAATATTAACAGAAGGGTCAGGATAATGAACTTCACGGCATAAAGCATCGTATTCTGCATTAAGTCGATTAGTACTTATAAGTTCAATCGGAATATATTTTGAAACATTATAAGCATAATTAAAACCTTCTGTAACATAAGTATAAACTAATAACTGACGTATTGTATGAGCAATGTAAGGAATTTTACTATCCCACATACGAAGAATACTATCAGTCATATTAGACCAAGAATTGACATCATTATCATCACGTTGGATTCTAATAACATCATAAGGTACAGAACGATTATTCTTACGAACTGTTAAATACTTAAATATGTTATCGCCTCTAAATTCAGGTGATTTCTCAATATAATCTCTTAATGTACTATCTTTTTGAATAAATTGAATTTGTTGAGCAAGTGAAAGTTTAGTGTATTGAGTAAAACTTTCAGGTGTATAACCATCTTTAACAGTATTCAAACGAGTCTTAAAGATAAGTTTTTGTTCTTTAAGTTGTTCCTCTGTATGAATACCTAATGTAGTAAGAACTTCCGGAGTATTATCAGGTGTTAAAATAGGAAGAACTTTAACAAGTCCATTATCTAATCTACCGTTAATACTTACGAGATAGTTCATAATACTATCAGTAACATATTTATAAGTAGATTCATCAATCGAATTTTTACGTTGAAGTATCTGACCTAAAATCGTATTAGCAATGTGATGATTTCGAGTAATGAAAACATCACCGAAACCATTAGCCATTAACCAATGTGCATACTGATAACGAGCTTGAATTACTCCATAAGCACTTTGATTTTCAGTATCATTAAATTTGTTGCCATCAAGATAACCTTCAAATGAGCCAACAAATATACTTTCAATAATGTCTTTACCATTATCAAGAATTACCTTATTAGGAGTTTCATATCCAACAGCTAAATCCTCAATAAGTTCACGACGTGTCATAATATCATTTCGTTTCGGAAGTTCCGAACGAAACAGTTTCATATCAGAATAAGTAATCGCAGCAAGAGGATTACCTTTAACATCTTTTGGTTTATAATGCCGTCTAAAAGCATCAGAACTTTCACGAGTAAAAGCAGCTTTGATCGCATCTATTGCTTTAGGATTACCAGCATTTTCTTCGATATATTCATCAATAAATCGAAGTGTTTGATTATATTTATCATTTACAAGTTCTTTTAAGGTTTTTACTGGATAATAATATTCAGCAAGTTTACGTTCTTTTTGGTCAGCCTTAAAGAAACTATCAACCCTACTTTCACTTTTAAGCATGAAATTAAGGTCAATCAAATTAGTAGCAATTTCATTATATTCAACAAAATTACCAAGAACGCTAATCTGACGTAATAACCAATCTGCTGTACGATTATCACGATTTTTAATATTATCTAATAATTCTTCAGTAGTTTGATAACCATATTTACCACTAATTTCATTAATACTTATATTCGGTAATTTATCTTTTAATTCATTAAGCTGTCCGACAGTAAGAGTTTTAGTTTTACTTTTACCACTTGCGACAGTCATTATAACATCATGAGATTCAACAGGAGTAATTTCTTTTTTAACAATTAAATCAGCATAAATCTTAGCAAGTTCTACACTATAATCAGAACGAATTGCTTCGACAGCATCAAGAATTGTAAAATTACCACGACTTAATGATTGAACTTCCATTCGATTAACTGCTTCAACAATAACAGGTTGATGAATAAAAGCATCCTCATTAGTAAATCTATTAGCTTTACCATTGTAAAGTTCAATAGTAACACCAGACGATATAGCACGAGCTACACTTAAAGTATGAACATTAAGATTAAATCCAAGTCCAGCTTTAAGAACATCAAGAATACCAGAAGTAAATTGATTCATTTGAAGTTCAACTCGCTCACCACTAATATCTAAATGTTCATTGAGTGCATCATTGTTAATCCAAACATCATTAACCCAAAGAGCATTTTCTTTCGGTAATAATTGGATATTTTCAGCACCATATCGTTTAGCTAAAAACTCTTTATATTTACTTGTTAATCGAGGTACACCTTTATCACTTACAGTGTACATTTCACTTCTATCAGCAAAACCTTTAGGTATCGGTAAAAAATTAAGACTAATTTTACGACGAATACCTTTAAGTAATCTACCATGTAAAGTAGAAATTGTTGCGATTAAAGTATCGAAATTAACAGAATGACCTTTAAGAACTGTCGAACCCATACTCATATTATTAAGAGTAATCTTATCCATGAGGTTATTAGGATTCAAAGTTTTAAGAGTATAATTCCAAAGAGCATTATCACGGTCAGATACAGCTTGAATTTCAGCCATACCATTGGGTTTATTTACTTCTTCAGCATGATTTGGATTAGAAAGAACAGCTGTAATAATATCAATCAAATGATTATCACGAGCTTCTCTACTATTCAATTCATAAATACTCTCGTTTTGAATAAAGTTTTTTGTAAAATTATTAAATGCCTTATCAATATTACTTTGAATAGCACTTAAATGAGGAACAATAGTTTTATCAGTATCCTCAACAAGATATTGAAATTTTGATTTAATAGTATCAAAATTACTAATTGTATCAGGAGAAATATCAATATTAGCTAATTGACTATTGACATTTTTAACAAACTTAATTAAATCATTAATTGCTTTATGAGCACGAATTAATAAATCCGAAGTATAAGCGCGTTGAGTTTGAGTATAATTACCAAAATCTTCAGTAACACCATCTCGCTTATTAGCAAGATACTCCCGAACTAAACTATTTACATCACTGTAATTCTTTGCAAATCCATAACGTAAATTATGCAGAGTAGATTTAAGAATTTTAATATATCCCGGATTACTTTTAATATCTTGCAAATCTTCTTTAATTAATTCAATTATGTTATTAAGAGAAGATTGATTTGCATTGGTAGGTACTAAATTAGGATTATAATATAGGCTAATCCACTTAACAATAGCATTAAAATTATGACTTGTTAAATTAGTAAATTCTTGCGGAGTAGTAGCTAATTCGATGTACTTTTGCTTAAATACCGACTGTGTGAATTTACCCCCTATTTGGGCCTGCGGGGCATCAAATTTCGACTCAAATTTGACAGGTATATATTTGCCTCGCTTAAAAATTACATTGCGATAGTAGGCGTAAATCGAGTCCATATCAAAGTCCCAGCCAGTACGAGTAATAAGACTTTGTGGAAATATAGCTTGTGTAGCATTATTATTAAGAAAACCAACAACTTCAAATACAACCATTGATTGTTTACCCTCGGTAGGAATACGAATACCTATCATTCGACAAGCTTCAACATCAAGTTTGTCAATATCAACAGTTATAATATCCTTAGTTGTATCATCTTCATTAGTAATAGTTTTAACAGTACCAATATTTTTATAGAAATCCATTTTCCACGGATTAACTATAACTTCTGCATAATGATAATTTCCATTCTCACGATATTCAGCTTGTAATTCAAGACTTCTACCAGTTCGTTTACATTCTTCAATGAAACTCGAAGCATATGTAATAGAACCATTAGCAACAAGTTCATCAATCGTTTTATTATAAAGTTCTTCATCAGAATAGAACTCATTATGTTTGATTAATTCATTACTTGCAGTAAATATGTCAGCTCGAATAGGAGCATGGAATCCGGGAAGATATTTATTAATAACTTGTTTACTTAACATAGAAGCAAGTATCTTCTCTAACTTACCTTTAATAACAGGATAAGATAAAGGCATAATAGGAAGACCATCTTCTTTAATTTCAAGAGCTTTTCGAATAGTTATAGCATCAACATCATCCGATATAATTTCTTGAAAACGATTAACAAGTTTATTTATATCAATTTGAATAGCACCGCAAGCATCAGTTCGAATTTCACCATTCTCATCGATACCACCAATATCGTAAAGTAATTGCATAGCATCTTCACGAATATTAGTAGCTAATGTCTTTTGAAATTCATCAAACAGTTCTTTACCAGTAACATTTTTGCCATCTAATTCATAAATAGCATTATTCCAATCAAGACCTTCCATAATCTGCTTAACTAACTGACCACCTAAAATAGTAGTTTCATCAAGCAAATCAGCTTTAACATCTTGTTGAATAACAAAATCACTATCTCGCATATAAAGAATAGACCTATCATCTACTCGATTTAGTGCTTCAATATCAAGACCACCTTGGTCATTATGAATTTTAACTGGTGTAATACCAGATACTTTAACAGCAGAAATAGGACTAACTTGGTCAATATTATTTTGAATCATCCAATCGTATAATTGACCAATAGCACTACCTCGTGTCATACTTTCAAAAAGAACAACAGTTGAGTCTTTTATTTGAACACTATCTACTTCATCAGCAAATATATCAACTTCATTACCAGTTACAGCCGGAGCATGATAAAAATCACCACGGCGACGACGAGTTGTACCAAACAATTTAACTTGTTCTACAACCTTAGCGTAAGATGTAGGATTAAATGTTTTAGTCGGGTCTTGTAAATCAGTAATATATTGATACAAAGGTTCACTTGGATTCCAACGACCAGTGGCTTTCAAAAGTTTGATAAGACCTACATCAGTCATAATAGACTGAGAGTCATTAATTGTAGCAGTAGCACGATAAGCATCCAAAATAGCTTCATTTTGAATACCCATTTTATCAAGAATATTGCTATTGAAATTCATATCTTCCATAACAACAACCTTACGAGGAGTATCGTTATGAATTGAATCAATAGAATTAAGACCATTCTTAATAACTTGTGCTACACGTTTATTGAGGTCTACTGTATCTTTATATTCTTCAATATCACCATTAAATATAGCGTTCATACTATGATTATAGATAGTATGATTAAGTAATACTTTAAGTAAACTTAATCGAACACCATCATTATCCATAATATCATAAGTAGCAAGAACGTGCTGACGAGCGCTATTTAACAAACTTTCTTTCTTTAATGTAGGGATAGTATCAAGAGTATATTCTTTACCATCAGCTTTGCGACGTTTAATCCAATCATTAGCTTTCTGATTATATACTTCTTGAACTAAATCTGCTAAATAACTATCGAAAGTAGTAACGACACTTGTATCAGTTTTGATATTAGTATCGTAAATACTTTTAGCAATATTTTCAAAACTATCAACACCAGTTGTAGCATTCCAACGAATATAAGCAGTTACGAAATCACGAATATTACCAGTATTAGCAACAAGATTTTCATCGTAAGGTTCATTGCGAACTTGTGCAATCATATTACGATAAACTTCTGTAACATCTACATTATTTATCTTTGCAATATGAGCAGGTAATGTGATATTCTTACCGTTCTCAATATAAGTAATATTCAAGAACTGAAATGCCTTACCCGTTGGAATACCTTTTGTGTCATAAATAGCTTTACCATTCCAATACTTTCGATTATGACGAGTTTTCATTTGAGTAAGATTCTCGTCGCTATTATCTCTTAATTGGAATATAATTTGTCCAAAAGTATTAAACTTAAAGACATCACTATTTACAATCTTTTCGATAGAATGAAAAATATTAGATTCTTCATTTATTGGATTATCTGTTATACGAACAAATTTATTTCGTGCAACAAGATTATCTAAATATTCAGTTACATAAGAATATATACGAGGAGCATGAGTAGCTAATCTACTACTAATACCATTCATCGGCAGATAAATATTTAATCCACGAGAAATAGCATCATTAATAAAAGGAACTACTCGACTTTCAAAATCTTTTACATAGGCATCATAATCTGCATCAGTAAAATAATCTGTTGTCGTAGGTTTATTCGTAGTAATATTCTCACCCTTAAAACCATCAATTTCGATAGTATTTTTAAGACCTCGAATAGATTCTTGTCCAGATGTTGCTGGAGCACCTATCGCACGACTTTTAGTATTACCTGAGAAAATAAATACCGATTTAGGATGTGCTGCAACAGCGGCAGGTGTATAATTAGAACCAAAAGTCTTAACGTGAATTGAAGTACGAGGTTTAGAAGAATCTTTAATAAATAAATCATCGACTTCAAGTCGTTTTGTAGTCATCATATAACTACGAGGACTATCAGATGTTAAAAATACATATTGACCAAGCATATTAAGAATAACTTCGGTATATGTATAAAGAGCACCTTGTACTTCACGATATTTCAGACCTTTGTTTCCAATCTTAACACCATTAAATGCAGATAGTGCAAATTGATAACGACGTTCAACATCAGAAATAAATGCAGGATTTACTTCGTATTCACCAATACTATTTTTAGTAAATATTCCAAGACCAGTCTTTTCATCATAAATAAGAATATTATCTTCTGCACCCGGAGCAGTTAAAGTTGGGTCATTAAGATAATCCTTAAATATATGCTTGATATATTCAGTATTTACACCAGTACGAGTAATAAATCCACGAAGGAACTTTGTAAGCATACTATCATACTGAGGTGAATAATTAAGTTTACCTTGAACATCAAGATAACTCATATTCGTAAAACTGTTAAAATCATAAGTAGCAATTTGTGCTAATGAATATAAATATCCATTAATATTATGTGCAGGAATTTCTTTGCCACGATATGTATTAACACGATGTTTAGTATCGTTAACTACATTTTCAAGAAGAGAATTAACTCTTGAATATACTTCATTTGCATTATCATTTGCATTATAATATTGAGTAAGAGCATCACGAGTAATTGCTAATCCTAAGTAATTAATTACAGACATCTGTTTATCTAACAGAGCTGCTTTATCAATCTTACTACGTCTTGAAATAGGTTCAAAAATACGTTTAGATTTCGGATTAGTATAAAGTACATCATTCAGATTATTATACAATCCAAATTCAATATTTGTACTTAAAATACTTTCAAATCTATCAATATATGTTTTAACACCAAATGATTCTCGATTATTCTGATAAATCGTAGCATTATTACCACCTTCTAATGCCATAATATTTACAGGAATAACAGCAAGTTTAATTCCAGAAATATAAGCATTTACAAAAGAATTATCATAATCAGAAGCAGCAGAACCATCATCTTCAAATACTCGTTGGAATATTTCAAGAATAGGAGTAAACTCATCATTTATAGCTGCAAGTTGTTGCAATCTATTATATACATCTTGAGGTTGAATATCGTAAAGATGTGCCTCAATAAGTTTATTCCATAAAACATTAATATCAATAGGCGCAGGAATATACGCTTTGTTAGCAGTTCTATTTTTAAAATTACTCGAACCTACAAGAAGAGCTATTTGAGCTTTAACATGAGATGCTAACGTATTCTTTCTGTCAATACGTTCTTTTTGTAAATCATCCCACATTACTTCAATATCTTCAATAGCATCACGTTGCCCCTCTTCTGTACTTTCATCATTAACAATCCGATTATTCTGATAAGCACGCTTACGATTAATACCATAGTTCTTATCAATATAATCAAGAAAATAATTAAAGATTTGACTATTACCTTTATTCAAATCAGTAAGTACATTTGCTACAAAAATATCGTTGAATCTTGTAGGAATAAAATTAGGTCGAGCTTTATACTCTTCAAGTTCTTTATTAAACTCAGCAAGAATTAAAGCCTTAAATCCACTACGAGAAACATCTCGATAATTAGCTTCAAAACGAGCTTGTCTTTGTTCCGCAGTAAGACCTTTTAACTTAAAGTAAGCAGCAGTTAAAACACGAGCCATATAGGCATAATCCATCTCATCAAATGTAGCAGTATTTACAATAGATGGATTAAAAGCGTGTTTAATATCAAGACCTAATGCGTTACCAAGAGATTCAAAATCTTTACGAACATCTTCACTATAAGTTTCATCTGTCGAAAGAGCAGCTAATACAGATTCTAATTTAAGTTCTCCACTTGTATAAACGGGATAACCCGTAGCTCCATAAGGAGTACGGGCATCCGCTTCTGCATATAAAAACGCTGTAAGAATACGACGCTTAAAAGCATTCTCTAATGATACATCAGCATCATCTTCAGCATAACCTCGAATATTATTATAATCTTTAATAGTAGGTAAAACACCTTTTTCCGTTAAAGATGTAATAATATCTTCGATAGGCTTAGTCTTAAAAGACTTCATTTGATGATAAAGACCAGATTTCTCAAGTCTTCCATCAGCAGTTAAACGATAAGGTTCAGGACTACATTGTGCATTCATAAACTAACAAATTTTGTTATTATTGTCATCAATATATTTATCAATAAATTCGATTACATATTTACCGTTTGAAGATACAACATTTTTCTGATTATTCAAAACATTTTCAGAACTATTTGAAAAAACCTGACCAGTGGGCGTCAAACCCACTCCCCCACCGGGTATCACTATGTTCGGGCCAATATCAGAAACATCAAGACTATTAAGTGTTTCAGAATTATTGTCATCAAACGTAATTTCACTGTCATCATCAAGAAAATCCAATTCAGCTTGAGCTGCTCTTTGATTTTCTGTCAGAGTTTCATCAGGCGTTTTAATAGGTTCTGTAACTGATAAATTATCATGTGTTGCATCGTTTGTAACATTAGTTTGATTAGTTGTAACTGAGGTTGGCTCCGCTGCTGGGCTTCGCCCAGAGCTCCGCTCCCCGGTGGGAGAGGAGGTTGCACGCCCACTGGTCGGACTTTTTGCGCGTCGGCTATTCACACTATCCAAACTATTAATTACTATATTTCGTACATTACTAAGTAAACTATTATCTGTAATTGTATCTATACCAATAACAGAAAGAATTGCATCAATAATTTTATCCCAAAGACTTTTACGTTTCTTAATCTTCGGAGCTTCTTCTACAATAATCCTATTTGCCAAATTAGCAAACTGTTTATTTGTAAAAGCATAAGTAACTATTTCAGCAGGAGTTTCACTTAATATTTTAAGATATGTACGAAGATAACCAAGTTCAAGTTCAGTTAAATCGCTCTTATATTTAGCATTAAATTCTTTAGAATCAACTTTAAATGCAGTGTCATTAATATCGCTAATTAATGTAGCAAGTTTATCGTATAATTCTTTAGAATTAGCTTGTTGTTCAAAATACTTATGAAGAGATTCATGAGTAATATTAACACCTAAATCAGTAGCAGTAAAATCACGTTTAGTAAGTTTATTGCTATTGATAACGATAGTTTCAGTACCTTTATCATATTGAGCAATTATAAAATCTTGTTTACTCGATAGTTTCTTAATACTGAAATTAGTTTTACCATCAGTATAAATTCTATCATATAATTCAGCGATTCTGTTAGCAACATCTTCAGATACAAAATCAGGTATAACACCTAATACTCTAAGACCTGCTATTTTATCATCTGTAATATTAACAAGTTTTTGATACCAGTTTGTTTCAGTATCATTTGTCATTGAACTTAATGTTGTAATTGCTTTAACAGCAAATTCTTTCGTCATATCTTCTGATTCTCGAATAGGATTATCAGAACTTTCAGATTTAAGTTCAAAGAACATTGCAGGTTGAATAGAATCAATAGTATAATTAGTAACAACATTACCATTGGTATCTCTAATTCCAATAACACTTGTTGTTAAAGCGCCGGTGTCAAGAATAAAATCTTGCATCGAATCAAATGTTGAAGAAACAGATTTATCAACGATACCTTGTTGTTTAGCCCAATCAAGTATTTTAGATTTATATTGACCTTTAACTGCTGCGTAACCATCATCTGTTTTAACACCATAAGTATAATGGTCGCCTTGCAATGCAGTAGTAACACTACGTTGCATATTACCATATAGTTTACGGAATAGATTATGATTAAGTAAATCAGTTAAATCTTTACCAGTAATACCTCTTGCTTGCAAATCAATTACAGCGTAAGTTCCTTTGTTAGATTTACTCTTTTCAATAATACCATTTAATTGAGCAAGTTCTCGTGCTGTAAAAGGACTTTTAGCAATACGAACTTTTGAAGTAGTTCTATTAACTGGAATTACTCTACGACTTAATCTAAGTTTAACAGGAGTAAATTTATCACCAGATTTAGTATATTCAATACTAATTCTATTGATATAACTTATTCCATTTCCAAGTATATTCTTTTTACGAACAACTGTTTGGAAATCTAAATGTTTAATATAACGAGTTTTTCCAGTAGCAGGGTCTGTATTTTCATAAAGAGAACTAATATTAAACCATTCAGCTCCCGGAACTCCACGATTGTAACTTGTAATAATAGCTTCTGATAAAGGAGCTAATCGACTACGAATATTAGCATTATGAGCTTTAGTTCGAGTCTTATTAGTATCATCTACAAGAGTATACAGACCAGATTTAGCATCAGTCGGAAGAGATGTAAACGTAGCATCTGAAATAATATCACTCATAGTTTGAGTAACAAATTCCATAGCAGCTACATTAAACGGTGTATCTGCAACATCACTTGCTAAATTACCACGATGTAATGGAACATAACTTTTTCCATTTTCACCAGCATTAGCTTGAATTTCAGCATACATTTGGAAATGCCTATCTGATGAAGTAATTTTATCTTCAACAATAGGATTATTAAATGCAGTATCAGTAGTAAGTGATGAAACTAACATTAAACCATCAGCATTAGGCTGACGTTGAATAATATTAACAGCAGGTTTACCATTAACTGTAACAGTACGTTGCATCTCTTCATTTACATTAGCTCGATAACCACTTGAATCGGCAAATGTAATAGGAGATTTATTAATACCTTTTAATACTAAAATTGCAGAACCTTTTTCTTTAATTTCAGTAATAAGTTTTTGACTTTGAATAAAGTCGTTTCCGAGTTTAGTATTTAGATTCTGATAAGCGTTCTTGATTCTAAGTCCATAACGAACATAATCATTAAGATTTTTAAGTCTTACGTTATAAAACATAGGACTAATAAGATAATAAACCTTATTTAAATCAAGAGCTTCAATATCAAACGCTTCAGGACTAACACCTTCGACTTCGGTATTATATTGGATAGCTCCAATAAAAGCATTGATTATTTCAGAATGTTCAGTTTTTGATGTATTACCATATTTATCTAATTCTTTAATAATTGATTTCAGTTTTGAAACAACTGAATCAGAATTTTGTTGTTCACGAGTTAAGGCTTCAGTATATACTTTATAAAACTCTTTTGTTAAGTTAAATATTGTATCACTTCCACCAGCTTTTCTGATAATAGTATCTACAAATTTAGATGTTCCATAAGAATTACCAAAAGCAGAATCATATTGATTAACTCCACTTTCATCAATTCTACCTAATTGGATTCCATGATAAGTTTCACTATCACCTAAACCAATTCGTTCAATTAATAGTTTCTTACCATTTACATCTAAATTAACATCGATATTACCATCTTTATAAGTAACTTCAAATTCCTGACCTTCGTGTAAAGTTCTTAAAGCATCAAATAATTCAGTAGCCTTGAATTTAACACCATTAACTGTAATGTTGTTTTTAATAACACGAGTTTTAGGATTATAATATTCAGGACTTGTGATAATCTTATAAACTTCAGGTGTAAGACGACGTAAACCTTTGAAACCATTAGTTTCAAATTCACGTTGAATATGAGTTTTGAAGAAATCACTTAAAAACTTACCACGAAGATTTAAATTACTATCAAGATAAGCACCGTCTGTTGTTTGAATCGGATTAGCAATTCGTTTATTAATAATATCAAACAAACGTTTAAGAGCATCGAGTTGTTCTTGTGGAACACCATTCTTACTCATTTGCTGATATATTGTATTAACATTTACATCATTTTTGAAATATTTAAGTGCATACCAGATAGGTTCATAATATTTGATAACATCATTACGACCATCTGTTTGCTGATATATAGAATCAAGAATATCTTCGTAAGTATAAACATGATTATCAGTAAATATCTGACGACCATCAAGTTTTACAATAGTATTTTCAATAGCATCAAGAGCATTACGCATTGAATCACTAATGTAATAACGATAGTCATTAGTATTAAATTCATCTCTCGATTCAGTATCATCTATAAAGTCAGAAACACTGTTAGCAAGTACATCAAGACTATTAAGAATAGATACATCATCGTTTAATTCAGTACCACTTTCAAAATTATAATATCTCGAAAGAATAGAATAAGCCATTCGAGCATTTCTTAATAAATCAAGAACATTACTTTGACGAACAGCTGTAATAACATCTACTCCAGTAAGATTCAAAGCATCAACATCAGATACCAGATAAGGTTGAATTGATTGAGCTAATGTATGAAGTCTTGTACGAGTAGGAAGATTAGGGATAGCACCATAATCTAAAAACTCTTTTGCTAAATTATTTACGGCAGTAGCAAATTCCATAATTTTAGAAGTTTGACTACCAAAGCCATCATCATTTACAAGAGCATCATGTAACGGACTATCTTCATCTTGTCTAATAGCACGAATTTTACTAATAAATCTATTCATCACACTATTAATATATGCGATATTAGTTTTGTAAAATTCAGTTGTACTTTTAGCTACTTCATTAATAATACTATTTTTGAATAGAGTCATCTTATGATAGAAATTTGAATATCTAACAGTATCAAAATTACTATTAAGATTTTCAAATTTGATTTGAGTAAGACCTTCGATTTGTGCTCGAATTACATTATGGTCTACATTAATATTCTTAAGAGTTAATTTACCATCAGTAATAGTATAATTATTGTTAAGAACATTAGCAACATTAGCAATATAGTCAGCAATAGCTTCACGCATTTTAGCGTTTTCCTCTTCACTATAACCAACTATATCACCACCATAAAGATTCCAAATCCAATCTTTAAAAAGATTAGATTTAAGATTATTTGCAATACGGATATTGCTATCTGATAATAACTGTTTTACACGATTAGCTTTTTCTAAATTTTCATTACTAATTTCAGTAGGTTGATATTCATTTATCCAACCAATAAAATTACCAATAATAGTAGTTCGTAACGTATTAAGTTCAGTATTATCAATAGGAGATAATAATGCTTTATAAATATCACTATTAGAATCAGATAATTCTTTATACAGATTTATAATAGTATCTAAATAATGATTCTTAAATTCATCTGCTGAAAGTTTATCTTGAATACTATAAAGTGTTTTATAAATAGCATCAAATTTAGTTTGAACTTCACTTCGAATTTCAGTAATATCCATACCTGCAAGTTCTTTTGCAGAATATGTATCTTCCTTACCAGTCGCATCATCTTTTATAGTAACCATTACAGCACTAAAATCGGTTTCGTCGTCGGTTACAACCTCGATTCTTTGCACGGTTTTGGGCGATTCTGCGACATTAAATTTTGAGCCTACCGAATATACCTTATTTTTAATATCGACGGTATTTGGGGCCTCGCTGTCATCGAGAGAGTACGAAATCCCGTTACTGTCTGTCAGCACCTCGGTAGTAACATTTTCGGGTTCTTTACTTGCTTCTTGATTAGTAGTTTCAGTAGTTTCCTCTACTTTATCTTTAGCTTTTTCAATCTCTTCTTGTTTATCATAAACTTCTTTAAGTAACTTACTTCGTTCAGCCATAATCTCATCTCGATTATTAACATTTTCTTCGAGAGCCATTACAGCCATACTCAGTTGAGTTCGAGCTTCTTCAAGAGATTTATATGTTTGATTATTGTTATTGCGAGTTTCACGCAAACGTTTTGCAGCTTCATTATATTCAGCTACATTGTTATTTTCACGTTCACTCTGTTCTACAATATCAGCATTAATTCTATTAAGTCTTGTATCGTAATCAGCTAAATCATTTTCAAATAATTCAATCTTCCTACGAGTATCAGCAATCTCACCATTATGAATAGCAAGTTCTTGTTCATATTGGAGTTTACCAACTTCTAATTCTGCAATAGCCTGACGAGCATTTGCAATTTGTTGTTGCAGACTTAAAATAGATTTTTTACTATTTTTAATTTCAAGAAGATAAGGTTTACGAGCTTTACGATTAGGTTGTTTTGTACTGATAGCACCTTGATTAGCAATATAAGTATTTAACTCATCAATTTGAGATTGCAAACCATTAATTGTATCTTCAATAGTTTTAATCTTATTTACTAATCGAGTACGTTTACCTTTAAGTGTACTAATCGCTTTATTACGAGTTTTATCTTCAAGTTGAGTTTTATAATCTTCAATAACTTTTTGCAGTTCTTCACGTTCTTGTTCAAGAACAGTCTTTTCTACATTTAAGCTATGGAGTTTACTATCAATAGCTTTAAGGGCTTCATCTCGTTGCTTACGAAGATTAGACGCTTCAATATCGAAAGTTTGAATATCAGTATCAACGATAGCTAATTGACGACGATAATAGTCAAGTAAATAATCATCAGTTGATGCCTGAACTTTAAGAACATTGTCGAAAGGATTACCCCAACTTAAACCCATATTACGAGCATAAATATCTCGCATAATAGTAAATTCTCTACGAAGAGCATCTATGACAGGTCGTTTATTAGCACCGTAAACTTCTTCAAGTTGAGCATCTGATAATTTACTTAATTCATCAAAATATTCAATAGCATAATTGAATCCATTAGCAGAACCAATTCTACCCATAATACCAACAAGCAAACTTGAAGCAGGGTCAGTAATAGTTCTGTTAACTTTCGGAGTACCATCACTATTCATAACTTGATTACCAGCTTCATCTAAAACTGGAGTTTCAGTTACTTTGATATTCATGTCACCGTCAAAATCAGCAATAGCTGCAGCAATATCTTGAATACCGTTTATAATGTTAGTAGCTCGCTTATTTTCAGCTTCTTGTTGAGCTTTACCATTAAGTATTCGTGTAACACCATTACGTCCAGCAGACATTACACCACCACCGATAGCACCCCAAATAAAACTATCCCATGAAGAAGCTTGTTCAACAAGTCTTCCCATACGAGCTAACGGAGTTAAAGCAGCAGTTTCATCTTCAATTCCAAGTTCTTTTTTTGCAGCAATGACACCTTCATTAAGTACCATATCAACTCGCATTTCTTCAAGACCTTCAGATAAAGCAACAGAAAAGAAATCTTTTGTTTTATGAAGTCCAATACTCGGAATAAGTTTGCGATTAAGTTTAGATGTTTCACTATCTAAAACAAAAGTCTTACCTTGTTGTGCAAGACCTTTTATATTACTTTTTAAATCTTTTTCAATAGAAATACTATTAACTGGAGCTTCTTTAATACCACGAAGCATACTATTGAGTTCAATAGCATTAAATAATACTCCATAAGCCCAAGCATCATTGTAACTTTCAGAAGCATAAACAGATGCAAACTTACGAGCATCATCTTCATTGAAACCTAAATCGAGAGCATATTGATATTGTTCATCATAACCACGAACAATTTCTTCCATACTATCGAGATGTGCTCCATATAAAGTACCAATTATCTGTTGAGTATAAGGATTTTGTAATGCACGACCTGTTTTATTCAATGCAGAACCTAAACGGCCAACACCGTTAATCATTGTTCCTAATTTACCAGCAGCTTGTAAAGCTCGCATTTGTCCAATAACAGGAAGCATAGATGCAGCAGCAGAACCTACGGTAGGAAACATACTTGCCCACCAAGTAGCATCACCCATACCACCAGCAAAACCACCTTTTTGAGCTTGTTCCGTTTGATAAATAGGCATTGCTTTACGACCCCAATTCTCAATATCTTTACCTACTCTTTGCCATTCAGAACCAAGACCTTCGTTGATAGCTTTGTCCCATTTATATTTGGCATTATTATTCCATATTTGACTAATAGCACGATATGTAGTAGGAAAGAAATTAAGAATACTACCGATACCAGTAATAGTACCACCAAGAATAGTAGTTCCTAATTGACCAATAGCATTTTTAGTTAAATACCAACCACTTTGATTTTGTGCTCTATTTTCATTAAGAACACTTAAATCAAGATTAGGATTTACTTGACCTTTACCTAATACATCTTCGTATTCAGAAATATTAAATTTTCTAATTGCTGATAATTTTGCACCATGAGCACGTTCAGGCTCCGGCATACTATACGGTAAAACAGGAGTAGCTCCTACTCCTTGAATTTGTGTTTCAGAAGGAGTAAGAGCTTTTGAACCTGTAATAGGAATCTTAATATCTGTTAAATTTGGCATAGTTTAATATCCTATATTAGCATTATTTATTTTATTTATTTGAATAGCCTCGGCGGCTTCTTGCATATCAAGAATAATTCCATACTGAGTTAAAATATATTCTGTGATAGGCTTTAATGCTTCATTTATACTTTCATAATATTCAATATTATTAGGAGTCATGCCTTTAATTGTATAAAGACTATTAGGAATTATGTTATATCCAAACTCTCCATAATGAACAGAACCATCAGGATATTTCAATCCACTAATATCTTTTATATAATAACCTTGTGTTGTTCTACCAACTTCAACTTTACGACTATTACCGTCAATACTATTGAAAAAAGGTTCGTGAATATTCAAATCATATTCAACTTTACCTAAATCATCAACAGTTCTTTCCAGGTCTGTTATATTTGCAACAGTAGGACTATTGTTAGCACCAGTAGTATTAAAATCAATAAATCCCGAAGCGTATTGAGATTCAATCATTCCAGCACTACGTTGTAAACCTTCACCACCAATTTTAGCATAAGGTTTAATGTTACGGTAATTATCAAGAATTTGACGAGCAATAGTAGATGGGTTTACTTGTTCAGAGAAAATAATATTACCACGAGCAGCACCAGTTTCATCGAAAAGAGTAATTGCATATTCATTACGGCCTTCACGAGCTGCAATTCCATTAGCAATCGGACTAACTTCGGTCTTATAAATATCATAATCAAGACCAAGTTCTTTACCCGAAAGAGGTTTAGAATTTTTAGTAGCGTTACTCTGACGAGTTACACTTATACCTTTTGAATTAGTAGTAGTCGAAGTAGGAAACGCATCAAAGTTCATATACTTAGCTAATTGCATTCCGGTAAGACCAGTACCTTCTCCAGATGGAGTTTGAACAACACTAATATTACCAGCACCTTTTTTCCAATTTACCATAGCAGCTGCCATGTAATTTTGTTGGAATCTTGAAGGATTAGCAATAATCTCACGAGTTGCTGTAAATTCAAGAGGTGCATCAGCAATAGCTTTACGATAACGATTTGAAACATTATCTGCTGCATTAGACAAAGTAGATTCAAACTCTTCTTTTGTCATAATATTATCTCGGCTTATAGCAATATCGCCATCAGCAGTTTTATAATAAAAACCACCATCTGGTGTTACAGGAATACTACCTGTTTTTTCATTTCTATTATAATTATTATTTATAAAATCAAGATATGCTTCATAACTTGAAATACGATTATCAAGAATTAATTTAGCTTGAGGGTCAGCTACTTTGTACCAACCTAATAAACCAGATAATTTATCTCGATGTTCTTTCCAAGTATCAAATATAGAATTAAGCTGAATTTCGTCAGAACGAAGTTTAGCTTGAAGATTATTATAATTACGTTGAGCAGTCTGAACTTGTAAAAGCTTACCTTTAAGATTAGCTGCTGTTTCTTCGTCAAGACCTGCTGAATCAATCAATCTTTCAGCAGTAGAAATATTAAGTGTTTTAACAATATTACCATCTCCCGGATTAAGACCTAAAATTCCAAGTTCATCAGATGTAAATATCTGATTCATAGAATTTGAAAGTTTAGTCATTTGGTCAGTAATTTCATTACGACGATTAATGTTTTCTGCAACACTATCACCAGTAACTTCAAAACCACTTAATGTATCAAGATACGGAGCATATTGTTGAAGAGTTTCAAGTTCTTTTTGCTTACTTTTTGCACGAGCTTTAACATAAGCTGTATAACCGGGATTAGCAATTAAATCAACCGTAGTTTTAATATCTTGATAAGAATATAAACCTGCGGCAGCACCAGCTAAACTTTGAATATTATTGTTAATAAATTGACCAGATAAAACACTTTGTGTAAAAGCGGTTCTATCAAGATTCTCAATATCATCAGTAGCTCCAAGTACACCCTTAGCGTAACTTTCAAACATTTTATCTACATAATTCTGTAAACCAGCTTGAATAAGTTCAGGTGGAACTTGAGCTTTGTTCTGTAATATATCAAGAACATTAATTCCATATTCCTTATTAACAGTATCTAACAAAGTTTTAACTTCAGCAGGTAATTTAGAATTAACAGTAAACTTACCGTCTTTTGTAGGAGCACCAAGTTCATTTATGTTAATACCTAATCCATTAAGAGCAAACATTGTAGGATTGCCAGCAAATAAAGGAGCATAATCTCCTAATTCGTAATCTCTTAAATGTCCACCAGCAGAACTATCATCTTTTACAAATCGAGTAAGAGCATCTTGATTCTGCCAAATAGTAGTAAGATAATTAGTATAATCAGGATTAGATTTGAGTAATGACATAGCATAACTCATAATCTCTTGTTCTGTAATACCTTCTCTTTCACTACCAGTTTTAACAAAGTGACTTGCTAACTTTTCACCATCAAAACCTGTTGCAACATCTAATCCATACTGACGTATCATATTAGGATTAGTAACAAGGTTTTCAAATGATACTTTATCAGCTTTAGCTTTTGAAAGAATATCAAATACGTCTTTTTGATATTTATTTACATCGAATTTTTTACCGATTTGAACTCCATTAAAACCACCGCTTACAACAGTATTAGTTTCTGCATCATAAACAATATCAGAAGATTGTAAACGACTACGAAGCAGAAAAGCATTTTGATTTTGAGTATCCCAATCACTCTTTTTCAAATCTTCTATATATTGCTGTTCCAAAGCATAATCAGCTTGTACAGCTTTAAGACCTTCATTAGTAAGAATATTCTCAGTTTGCTTATAAATATAATCATCTGCTGCAAACCAATTATCTTGTTCCTTAAATTCATTAGCACCTTCAACAATCTTAGCTCTTTCAGAATCAAGAACTTTTTGTCCACGAGAAGTTGCTTTAATTTGACTTAAAGGATTAGCAATTCTGTTAATATAAGCTTCACGATTTTGGTAATACTTTTGGTTCAAAGCATTTCCAACAGCAGCATATACACTTCCATAATCTTGTAATTGTGGAGTTTTTAATGTATTAGTATCGTATCGACCTATTGCAATTTCTGCCATAATTTTATAATGATTAGTTTGTAAATTAGTTGTAATTCGTATGGCTCCGCCTGCTGTGCTCCGCACAGCGGCTCCGCTCCCCGGTGGGGGAGGAGGTTGCACGCCCACTTGTCGCGCGTATTTGTACCACTATTTGTATCATTACAAATATACAAAAAATCGTGAATATCGGACTATCCTATAAAAGAATAATCCGATATATCACGCACTACATTAAGCTCTTTTACGTCTTGCAAGACCACCGCAAGCAAAACCACTTCTCATATAATTAGTTACTCCACGAGGCCATAACTTTTCATATAAGCGGGTACTTGCGTAATTATTAACTGCTCCGGCAAGACCTTCAACTCCTTGTAACATTCCTTGTAATCCTTGCGTTCTGACTGCCATTAACTGTTGATTCAAGCCGACAGCTTTATTATATTCATTAATAGCGTCTTGATACATGATTTGACTATTAGCATTTCGAGCATTAACTCGTTCTTGCCTATTTAAATCATATCTTTGACGTTGATAATCTTTCTTGGCTCCATACAATTTATTTCGAGCAAGTTGAGCATTAATTGCAAGATTTGCTACACTATTTCGAGCAGTTTGAACATTACTTGTGTTATCAGTAATATATCGAGCAGCTCTACGTTCTTGTGTGCCAAGTTCTTGTAATTCCTCACTTATATCATAATCTGTACTATATTGAACAGCATCTACTTTATTACCTTTCGGAACATGAAGTGTAGATTCAAATTCAATAGCCTTTCGATTAGCACGAGTATTAAGGGCGTTACCTACAATTCCAAACAGTGAACCAGCAAGATTCATACCAAGTCCAAATTCATTAAACCCGAACTTAAATGCAGAACCACCGCCAGCACTTACAGTAGTTTGAATCGGCGGTAAAGTAGTAAGTTTAGGAGCTGAAACTCCTGTAAGACTATAAGGTGAAGCATATCCACCAAAAGGTCTTTTCTTTCTTACCATTCCACCACAACGTATAATCGGAGAATCATTACGAAGTCCTAAAGCAGTAGCATAAAGTTCTTGAGCTTCAAACAAATCTTCTGTTTTAGCATCAATAGTTTCAGATTCACCACGAGCTTTATTCATTCTATAAACTAATTTTTCAATATTACGAACATTTGTTCCAGTTTGTAATTTGTTAGTTTTACTTTTATCTAATGCAGACAAAGATAATGTAACTCCATCAGCAAGTTGAATAACTTGAGCTTCTTTTTTACCTTTCATATCAGTAAGTTTCTTTGCGTAATCAGCGAAAGTACGATTTGTTCCGGGAACTTTAATCGTATCACTGAATACTTGACCACCTTCAGGAGTTTCACGAACAACTTCACCAGCATACATTCGACCATTTTTAGCGCCGCCGCCTTCAATTTCCGAATCTCCATATATAATTCCAGTTTCACCAGTAGCAGGATTATATTGTTCATGTGTTTGACCATAAGCAACAACACTATTAGATGAATTAGGAACTACTTGGCCGCCGGTGTTTAATTTTCTACGACCAATCATTCCACCTAATTTAGCATAAAATCCTGTACCTTCTGAGTAATTACCAAGATTACTTTGTCGAATAGTTGCAACATCATTTTCAACTTTATCTTGCATATTACCCAAAGTTTGCTGACGTTCCATTTCAGCTTGTTCAGCTAAAAGTTCTTGACGACGACGTTCTTCTTGACGCTTTTTCTTACGTCCAGTAAACAGACCAACGATGCCACCAATTAATGCACCGATACCAGCACCGATAGGGCCGAGCCAAGAACCAGCAGCTGCACCAGTAGCAAGCGCCGCAGTTCCACCAACAGCAGCTCCAATTCCTAATCCAGTTCCAGCTCCACTTAAAGCGCTACCACCTACGATACCTTCGCCATCAGCACTATATTTAGATTCATTAATATCACTGGCTTGAACTCTCGTACCCCATTGAACACTACCGGGATCATTAATACTTGTTCCACCCCAATAGAATTTTCTACGAGGAGTTCCAACAAGTCCACCGAATTTAGCAGTAATACCACGAGAAGTTAGAACTTCATTATTAATCTTATTTTGCATATTAGCATAAATTGCTGAATCACGAGCCATCAACTGATTTGCCTTTGCAATACCTTGTGCATTCAAATCAATATCACCTTCAGCATAAGTATCATCTAAATATTTAGTTTTTAGACCAACACCTTCTACATCAAAATAATCCCGATTGTTTTTACCAGCGACAATACTTCGATAAACATTACCAGACATAACGCCACCGAAATTTTTTCGCTTACGTCTTACAAGACCACCACAACGAGCAATTCCACGAGCAGTAACAATTTCATTATTGATTTTGTTCTGCATATTTGCATAAATAAGTTTATCGTTAGTAATTAACTTATCTACATAATTCTTAACCGGGATTCCAGTATCATCATTCTTTCCGCCATGATATAATAAATCAATCATACCATTACCGAAAAAACTATTACCGGAATTACGAGCCATTCCTAAATAATCAGCAGTAGCATCATGTGTAGAACGAATACCACCGAAATTATATTTTTTACGATTAGTTTTACTCATATCTTCAACATAGTTATCAGGATTATCATCAGTATTAAAATTAGAAAATAGTCTATTTCTAATCATATCATAATCATTAGAACTGTTATTCTTAAATATTTCTAATTCAGATTTATCTCTTCTTTTATTACCAGTAGTATATTCTTTAATAATACTATCTGTATTACGTTCATTAGCACCTTTTAACAATTTCTTATATTGTCTAAAACCAGTTCGACCTACTCGATATGCGAGATTAGACATAAGATTAACAATAGGTTGAGGTAAAGTATTGAAATCATCAATACCATATTTCTCAGAATAAATATCACGAACATCATTGTAGGCTTTCGCCATACGACGATTCAATTCAGCATCAATTTGTTTTCTTGTTGCTTTACCTTTTGCTTTAACAGATTTAGTAAAATCAGAAGTATCATTTAACTTAAAACCGGGACCAATAGTTTTAGCACCACCTTCATATGAAGCATAAGGATAATAATATTTACCATCTTTTGAACGTGAACGAACAGTTTTAAGTTTATTATTTTCTTTAACACGAACAAATTCTTTATCACCAGTCAATTCGTTATCCCAAATATGTTGAGAATACTCATTAATATAACGAGTAACTTGACGAAGACTATCAGGATTAACTTTACGATTAGACATACTATTAAAAGTTTGAGTAACACGACAAGTGGGCGTGCAACCTCCTGCCCCACCGGGGAGCGAGGCCGAAGGCCGAGCCGCACAAGTTGTTACAAATTATCTTTGATTATTACGATTATCAAGAATCCATTCAGGATTAACATCAATAAGTTCCCAAAGTCTGTTATTATCACTATTATTAAACTTCATTATACAATAAACATATTGACAAATGAATTTATTAATATCATACCATTTAGCTTTACGTTTTAGTGCAGATTCATCTACAACTAAATCAGTAATCATAAAAGGTATTTGTTTGTGTATATCATTAACATTATTAAATCTCCAAAGATTTACTTTATTAACACCAGTTGTACCATTATACCAAATATCATTAAATTTAACAAGTTTATAACCAGTACATTGGTCATCATTATGAACCAATATTTCATTAATAGTTTTGTCAAATTCGTTAATAGCAGGTAATAAATTATTAACAATATCAACTCTATCTTTCCAAGCAATATTATTTAATAACTTATTATAACTACTATTGTCGTTAAGAATAAATTTAATATATGATTCTTTAACAAGTTGATTATTATTATTATCTTTTAAGAATCGACCATAATTATTTTTAGATATTGCATAAATGCCATGTTTATCAAACCAGAATAATCCATTTCGATTGGTAATACCTACAATAGGATTATAGTCATGAAATGAAATCCAAGCATTAGCAATAGGACTAAAACTAATTGTGAATTGTTTATTATCAACATTTTGGACTAAATATAAGATATTAGTATCTTCATTAAATGCCCAAATTCTACCATTATTCTTAAACGGATTAATTACATCTTTTGCAAGATTACCGTCAAACCATTTAAGAGCATTAAGAGCAGTCATATTACTTACTTTATCTCCATTGATATTGAAGATACGTCTATGAACTGCATCAATAACAAAATAACCAATAACATTAACGTGAGTATCAAAATAACTTTGACAACCTATATAACCACTGGGACTATATGTAACCTCTTGAGGTTCCATATTAAATATATCAGCTGTACCTAAATACGAAGTACCTTCATCTGTATTAGAAAGTGTATCACGAAGTTGTAATAAATGCAGACCATAAGTCTGTTGAATATAAAGATTTTTATTGTCAGTTTTCAATGCAATAATTTCACCTCGATTAAAAGGCATATCTTTATAATCATCACTTCTAAATAATCGCCAATTAAGATTAGCATTTTCAGCACTTTGTAATTGACTACGAATTATACGATAAGGATGGTCTTGAGTTCCGGGAATTTCTTCAAAATAAGTAAATGTTTCAATACCATTCTCATTATAAACAGGAGAATAACCTTTACCAACACTACTATTTATGAAATTATCAACTTGATAACTTAATTGATAAAATTCGCGTAATTCATTACCACGTTTACCATGATATTTAAAAGATTTATCTACGTTATTAATACTAAATCGAGCAAGAATATTAAATTTACTTTCAAGAGGAACAGTAAATATCCAACGATAAACAGTAGCATTACTGTCTAATTCTTTTGCTTGAGTATCGCCATAACGATAATCAGATGATGGAGCGGTAGCTCGAAGTGTTATATATCCAATAAATGTATCACCAACTAAAGAAGTTATTACTTCAGAAGAACCTTTAATATTAATTACATTAGATGCAATTTGAAGTTTCTGATTATTAACATCAGAATAAAGTGTTTCAGAATTATTAATTAAATCGGCAATATATCCTCTTGCCCATTTTTCATTATCTGTACCTTTATTAAATCCATCAAAACCTTTTTCAATACGATAATAACTATCGCCAGCAATATTGTTTTGAGAACTAATATTAGCATTGATATATTCAAGTGAAACATCTTTAGTTGCACGAGAAGTATCAATAGTAAGACTATTAATGTCAGCATCTAAGAATCGAGTTCCAGATTCATTAGGATTTGTATCAAATCCATCAAAATCTTCACCTTTCCATTTAGCTGGAAATACTTTTATATCATCATCAAGTTCTTCATTTTTAACAAATTTAAGAACATCAGTTTCAAAGTATAAAGGTTTAAGTTTACCTCGAATACTATTTATCTTATTGTAGAGATATTCAAATGTATAAAATCTTGCGTTATCTCCACCAAAAGGATTCTTATAAGTTTGATTCTTACCGAAATTGTTAGTTTCAGTATCTCGCATTGCGAAACCTTGTGTAACAATTCGAGAATTATTAATATTATGTTCAACAAAGAAATAAACTATTGAACTAATATATTTATTCATTAAGTCTGTTTTACCAGCAAGATTAGCTTTAATATTGATATTAGGACTTAATGTATAAGTAGGATTCCATTCAGAAGAAGTAGAATATAATTGGGTTAACCAATCAAATGTCGGAGCAGTTGAACCATTAACTTTATAACTTAATCGAGCTTCAATTAAAATATATTTAGTTTCTTTTGCATCAAGATTAATTACGAAATTAGTTTTGGTATTAATTGTATTACCAATAAATATAGATTTACTATCAGATGCTAAAAGATTAGATTCAGAAACTTCATAATACCCAGTTTCAACTTCAGATTCTTCTGAATCAATTTGTTTAACTACCGATGTAGCATCATAAACTTTTGTAGTTAAATTTATACCAGCAGGTATCACACTATCTCCACCAAAGGTAGGACTACATCCAACACCAATTAATTGGCTCGATGTACTCTCACTTGTTATTTCTAATACTACAACTTGGTAATCAGAAGGATTAATTCCACCTTCAGAATCTTCAGTTGTATAAGGTAACGAAAGACTTGGTAATTTCAGTTTACCTTTTGTTAAAGAACGACCTTTCGCTTTAACTGTTGCGTGTCCAGTCGAAACTCCGTATAAACTAAAATAACGATTACGAGCTATTGTAGTATTTTCACTGCCAACACCAGTTTTAGCAATTTCATCTATTTGTTCAGCAGCATCAATATCAGGTAAACTCTTCCAACTCGGACTTATAATCTCACTAATACTTTCAGATTTATAAGGAATTTTATGAGCGTTTTGATTAGTAGAACCTACGGGATAAGCTTCAATATCATAATTATTAGCTTTCCAAGGAATATGATGTATATTTACAAGGTCACCTTTATAATCATAATATCCAGCGTAAAGAACATAAACTTCACCACTCTTGAAATAACGTCGAGTACTATTAATATAAGAAGAACTCGGATTCCAACTTAATTGAACATCAAGATTATTCTCTGTAAATTCTTTAAGTTCGCTATCGAGTTTGCTATAATCAAGAGTTTTTACATTACCTCGAATAAGTCTATTATTGAAATTAACAAGAGTATTATCTCGAATATATGATATGTTTTTAATAAAAATATCATCAAGACTTATAGTAGATAAATATGAAACATCACTTACAATATAAGTAGTACTTACACCACTAATTGAAATATCATCAGTTTCATATGATAATTGAGCTTCGTCAGTAATATAAACAATAGCAAATCTACAATGTTTATATTTAATACCACTATTTCTAAAACTAATAGTAATATTCTTATTGATTTCGATACCTAACGCATAATCTTCTTCGTAATTACCACAAACAATAAGTGATGTACTCAAAGGAGAATAGTTAGTATAAGTACCATCATCAAGACGATATTTAATTGCTATTTGATAAGCACCAGTTTTAAGATTACCACCGTCTTTAACTTCTAATTGAAGTTCAGGATAAGTAACATTTGGAATAAGATTAAACGAATCAACTTCATCAATAGTGATGTCATATCCTATCGCAGTATCATCTCCATTATTACCATCATAAAACGGGTCAGTTAGATTAATAATTCTTGTTTCATTTGCTGATTCATCAGTTCCTTCAGTAAATGTAACAATTAAATTTTCTTTATAATTGTATATATAATCTCCATGAATTGGTCTATCAATACTGAATCCAAATGCACCCGATGTACTATACAAACAACGTTTTACAGTTGGGTTATTATCATCAAGATTAAGATATATAATAGCGTCGTTAGTTTGTAAATCAGATTTATCTGCATTATTCCAGTGTTCTACAACGCAAAAAAGTACAACACCAACATTAGTTGGAATTGTACCTATAATATTATATTTGTGATTATCGGCATCACTATAAATATAAGGAATGATATGCCGATTTGTCGGATGATTTTCAAGAATATCATCTAATTCACCTATGAAATCAAATCCTCTTTCATTAAAATAACTTTGACCTTTATTATCAATAGTTATATTTTTAGCATATCGTAAAGATTTATCTTGTGCAATATGAGGTGAATTATCTAAATCAAGACCTAAAACTTTCATAATTTCTATTATTCTAATGTACGAAGAATAGTAGCAATATTCTCTCGACGGTCGTTACTAAATTTGTTACAAGAAACTCGAACTTGTATCTTCATTCTATCGAGTTCTATTGCAGGATTTATATAAGGATTGTTTGCTGTAAGACTTACAACCGGATGTTTATAACCTCTTAATAACATTTGTTTAAGAACATAAAGTTTAAGATATTTTTTAAGAGGGCCATTATTATAAATAAGAGGAACATCCATATTTATAATACTGTCATAAACAACAGGTAAAGCTCTATATCTTAAATGAATAGTTCCATAATCAACGTTAGTATGAATCCAATTATTACTAATGTAATAATAAGGTTGCTCTTTATCAACAGGAGCATGATTAAAACTATCGTTTTTATCACCGGGACTTGTTATATCTGCATTTGGAATACCGGGATAAGGAGTATATGTCGGAACAGTTGTTACTTTTTCAGTAATAGTATCTTTGTTAAATTCAGCTGAATTTTTAAGAACAGCTTTTTTGTTATTTATAATAACATCAATTACACCACGGAAATCCCACGGTAATTGACAACGATGGTCGTCAAATTCAATATCTTTTTCTACATTAACATAGGCTTGAATGAATTTGAGTTCTTCCAAAGCATTTGCAACCCAAATAGGAAAACGACTTACAAAGTCATCACTTTGTATATTATAATCGTTATACATATCTGGAATTAATGCAGCACTACTAATGAATATATTATTATCAATCATAAAGCATTATTTTGTTTAGGAAGATTATTTCGATATAGTTTAATAGCTTCGTCAGGATGATTAAAACAAATTGCAAGAATTTTATTGAAACAATTAAGTCTTCGATTTGTTGCAATTTCATCGACAGTTTTACCTTTCATTGCAAAAGGTGTTCTGTCAATAGTTTTTTCACCATTTTCATAAGCACTACTTGTATGACCAAATTTGAATTTATAATAGACACTTTGTGGTATTCGACCTTTGACTTTATGATATATAGCTTTTATACACCAGTCATAATCATAATATATGAAATAAGGAATACCATTTGGATTATCAACAGTTCGTATATTAATACCTTGTTCTAACAATTTCTTTTTTAAATCTTTTGTAGCACCCCAATCGACAACACTGCATACATCTCCGGGCATTGTCTTTTTATAGTAAACATAAACGTAACCTACGGAACTACCAAAAGAATAATTATTACCTTTACATAGTAAATTAGCTATCTCATTATTAACTTCATCTTGCATATAAGTATACATTTCAGAAGGTAATTCTTTAAGAGCAGCAAGAGTTTCTATATCATCATCAAGTTTATCAAGACGTTCATAAACTAAGTAATTATAACTACGAATATAACTCATTAGTTTAGTACCAAGTAGAGTATCTTGTTTCTTATTAAAATAAATCTTACTACGATTATCAATATCGAATACTACTGAAACATCAACACCGGCTTCTTGATATTTAGCAAGATTATCTTTGATATTATAAATACAATCATTGCGTCGTTCATAAGCAAGATGTAATTGTTTAATTAAAGAATTAAGTTGTATTTGAACTTCTTTAACGAAATCTCTCCAATAATATTCGTTATCAACCATAATGATAGAAGCATGATATTAATTTTGACCATTACCACGTTGAGCAATAGTAGGATTATTATTATTCGTTTTAATATCCAAATCTTGAGGATAAATACCAAATTCAGTTTTAAGTATTTCTTGAATTATACTTTCAAGCATATCATTAGGTAAAGGTAATTCAATATCTTGACCATCTTCATTCTTAAAGAACGAAAGAACTTCATCAGGATTTTCAAATATACCTGTAATCATTACTTCATTAATTGGTCGTCTATCATCAATATCTTTTGTACCAACTTTTTCAGCAATAATTATATGACCGTTTAATATAATATAAGCTCGTGGATACCCGGTGGGAGAGCAGGTTGGACGCCCACTTTGACGTAGTTTAAGAGATGTAATAGAACTCTCATACATATATCCATTACCAACAGTATCACCTACAAACGCAAAAGGCGCATCACTTTGTATGCGCACTGGTGTAGGAACTTTGTACTTTGTTCCTAACAATCTAATTTTATTAGCAACTCGATATTCAGTAGGAAGAATATCACTATATTTCAACTCTTCAACAGGAGCAATAAAGGTAAGTTTAAGAATATCATCTATTCCATTTTTCTCAACGCTTTGTCGAATACGATTTGCAAACATAGTTTTAATCATATCCTTAACACGTTCTTTAAGTTCGTGATTATTAGGTTGATTAACCATGTTTGCAATACGAGCTGCATATTGATTAAGTGTTCCCATATCTTACTTATTTAGATTCAAAAGATTAGCAATAGTATTTTGTTTTTTCCAAATATATTTTTCATCATCAGGATTAAATCCTTCTACGATATTATATTCAAGAGAAATAAAACCAATAGGTGTTTCTTTAATAGGGTCTTTAATAAGAAAAGTATAAGCAGACTTCATACCTCTACTTTCAAGTTCATCTTTATAACATCTGTCTTGAAACTTATATTTACTAACATCATCACAATAATGACGATTTCTAACAAGAAGATTATGAAATAAATAAGGAAAATTATTAACAAGAACATCCTTAAAAGATTTCTTATAAGATACTACACAACAATCATAATCTTCACCAACAACAGTGTATTTATCCATTTCTACACCATTAATGAAATGACCGCCATTATGAAAATGAGCAATATAAACAGCATTAGCGTGAATAGTATCTCGAATAGAAGCACATATCTTATCAAGTTCTATATAACAATTACTTTTTTCAATAGTAAGTTTTTGTTCTTTACGTTTAGGAAATAACCATTCTTTTAGATAAATACCAGCAATCGTACTTATGGATGTTATTATAGCTACTATAATAGCTGTATAATCGAACATAGATAGGCGTATAAGAGGATTAATATTAATAGGTATATTATATTGGGCTACTAACAAATATATGTTAAAATAGTCGATTTCCCACCATATTCACTATAAAAAAGAGGTGCTACATTAGTAACACCTCTCACCATTTCAATTCAATCTTTAACAATATAAATTGTTATATTACTAACAATTTATTTCTTTACTTTCTTACCAGTGGTCTTTTTACCACCTTTCTTTCCACCACATGCCATAGTAGTAATCATCTTAATTAATTAATGATTTTGTTTATAATCAACACCAATCTTTTTTAGAATCGGTTTGAATATCCAACTCCAAGCAACTGGTGCAAGAATAGCAGAATTAATAAGAATTGTAGTATTTTCATATCCACCTGCTATATATCCTGCGGCAATAGCAAAACAACTAATTAGCATAACCAGTCGTTTAGTCCATGTACCAACAGATTTATCACCATTAATATCATCTATTGCTTTAATAAGTATGTATGTTAAAACATTCACACAAAGCATAAATGATAAATCGAAATGAGTACTGAATAACTCAACGAAATGTCCTACGAGTTGTTCCATTTACCATTCATCAATTTCATCGACCACCATATTTCTTATTTGGAATATATTTTAAGAAACTAAAAGGAAACAATTTCTTTCTAAAATCTTTATCAGATTCTAAACTTCTTGCTTCACCTTCAAAACAAATATCTTTATAAGCTCGGTCATAAGGAGGTAATATAATTTCAATTATCCAACTAATAACATAAGCTAATAAAGGAAATATTGGAGTAGCAAGCAAAGCCCACCAAGAATAACTTGTAGTAAGACTTAATATAATACTAACCAACAAACTTGTAATAAAAAGAGTAATTTGTTGATAACTATGAACGGTTTCATGTCGTTCAACAGTTTCAGTAATTTTATCTTTTTGTTCAGTTCGTATGATTAACCACCATAATATCGTCATACATAAATACCCTTTGAACGGTAGGAATTTACAATAGACTTTAATCATGATTTTATTTTAATTGAATTTGTTTATAACAATTAGCATGTACAGTATTCATAAAATTTTCAGCAACTCCGCTATCATCAATAATTAAACCATCTTCATAACCTCGTAATTTCATTATCTTTTCCCATTCAGATCTTACTATATAATTATTAACAGTTCTTTGTAAAATACTCATAGCACCTGAATAATTACCATCTTCAATATCTCTATGTTTAAAAAGACTATGAATACAAATTGGTGCTGCAAAATCAATATCCAACATACCCATAATGCAATTATATATATAACTGCTATAATCACTATCAGTATACATAATTGTTACAATGGAAGGTTTCTTTACTTCTTCTTCTTTAGGTACTAAATCATAATATTGAATATTAAGAGTAGCAAATCTTCGAATAATAATATCCAAACTTGTAGTGAGATAATCCAACTTATCACCTGTCATACTTTTAAGTGAGATGCCATTCGGAACAGCATACCGAATATTAGCATCTACAGGATTAGTTAAACTATTTACAGTACTAAATATGATAAATACTGGAACTGGTTTTGTACCATTTTCAATATCATTATTAAAAAATAAATGAAGACTAACAGATTGAGACCTATATACACCATGTAAACTTCTATAATTCTTTATAGAAAGTTTAATGTTATTTTCATCACCATTTATATTCAAACTACCATCAGGTGAACCAATAATATTAAATATAGAATCTATAAGCTCACCAAATTGAGCTTGTGTAGGTATTTTACCTGTTTCAAAATATTGTTTAAGCTGACTTTTAGTTGCCATATTAAATAAATATTAAAGTTGATTATTAGTTATAATAGTAGACTCCGGTATTTATTCAGTTAGAATCTACCATGCTTTTTTATTGAATTTGCTTGTATTTCTTAAATCTGCAATTATGGTGCTATCATCATTATTCCAAATAGTTGGAGAATTATCATTAGGATGATAACGATATACAGCATTGCCTTGACCTATATTAACAACCTGTTCTATTGCATATCCAACATACCAGTTATTTTCTTGTTCAACAGGATGCAAAATAAATGTACTATTACCATCTACTACAACACGAACATTCGGATTGCTATTGATAGGATTCCAAACCAAATCAGATGGCATATTATTAATAAGAGTTGCATCATCAACTTCATGCAATTAAGCACCCATTGCAAGATACCAATCCATCATTTGATTTCCAGTAAGTATTGCATAAGTAACTGGAATAGATTCACTATGTTCGATAGGGTTTGCTGTATGGCATTTAATTACTATATAAGGAAGTATAACTCTTTCAGAATCATTATATAAACCAAATATCAGATATGTTAAAGCATCATCAAGAGTAATAAAACGATATCCCCTTACATAAGGATTTTCAGTATCAAAAGTAGTTAAAGTAGTGTCTTTATTTGATTCCCCCTACGGGAATTTTATCAATAAGATCAGCAAAATTAGATTCAATAGGAATCTTACCAGATTTAAAAAATTCTTTAAGAACACTTTTGCTTTTAGCCATAACTATATGAATTTAGATAATAATCGTTTAAGACTTGCGAATATACTACTATCTTTATCAGATGTAATGTCAGAGTTTTGATTAACAGACGTAGGTTCAATACTTCTTGTAGTATTACCTACTCTGAAAATCGGATGACTTTTTCCATCACCTTCTATTTGCATATAACCAATACCATCAAGCCCAGCTAATTGAGTAATAGTAATAGTTTGTGAAACAGCTCCTTCTTTTGATGCTGTTACTATACAACTTCGAGCTCCACCATTGTTTTTAGATGCTGTAACAATATTATTAGCTAATGTAAATCCATCTCCACTAATACTCAATGAAGGAATTGAAGATACAGTAGTACTACTTCCAGTAGCACCTGTTGTATAAACAGGTATTCTATATCGTATAGCACTATTTGTAAGTTGTGAAGTTCCACCAGATGCTGGAATTGTTGTAGGATTAGCTCTAAGAACAATTTCCCATTCTGTGTAATTATAAGAAACAATTTCATTGGCCGCTTGATAAATATGCATTACTTTAATTGCAGATTTACCATTAGCTGACCAAATAACAGCTTGACTTTTTACAGTAGTTTGAGAAGAAGCAGTAGCTCCTTTTGAAGGTGCAGTAGCTTCAATATATGCAACATTTGGTACAACCTCATCTACACCACTTGAAGCATTTTCAGTTGTAACATCTTTTGTAGAACCAGAATCATATTGGTAAGTAGTAATAGTAGCAGACTTGTTCCAACTTTGAGTACCATTTCCAGCTGTAGCAATAGCAGAACCACCACTTACAGGAATAATACCATTTGTTACTGTACCAGCTATTACATCACCATATGTATAAATACCACCAGAAGTAGATTTAACAGTTTTACTGTTTATTATACTCTTAGAAGCCGTAGCTGATTTAGAACTATCTCCGTTATTTACAGCTTTTATAGTAACAGTATCAGTAGTTTCATTAGTTCCCATACTACTATGAGTAATCGTATTTCCAGATAAACTAAATCTACTATTACCGTTAGCAGTCATAGAAATTGATAAACTACCACCAACACTTCGTGTTTGATTCGGGCCAATAGCACCAGAACTATACAAAGCATTATAAGTTTCAGTATTAGTAACAGAAGCACTTACAGTCGCAGAACCACCAGCCGCTGTTAAACCACTACCGATACTTATAGTAGGAGTTCCGTAAGCAGTAATTCGAGGATTGTAATTACTATTAGTTACTTTATTTTCAGCTTGATAAATATCAACAGTTTTCTTGGCAGTTACACTACCTTCACCAGTATAAGTTACAGTAACTTGTCCAACCTTAGTTCTTGCCTTAACTGTGGTTCCAAGAGAAGAAACTGTAATTTCACTTGTTTTTGAATAAGTAACTGTACCAGCACGAGTCGAACCAGATGTATAACTAATTGTTTGCGACATATTAGAAATACTGGTCGAAGAAGTTCCACCACTTGCAGGAATATCAGATGCTAAAATAGAACCACCTGTTAAAGCACCATAAGAAGCCTCATTGGCTTCTTGATAAATAGTAATAGTTGATGATACTGTTTGACCATCAAATGTATTTGAATATTTACCAGTTACAACAATAGCTCTCTTGTTACCAGCTGTGGTAGTTCGATTGCTTGCAGTAACAGTAGTACCAGATATAGAAAATCCAGTAGCACTTCCCGATAGAACTGGTGTAACATTATCTGTACTAACTAAATTATCATTACGATACGTTTTAAGTACAGCTGTAATAGTTGCAGTTCCACCTTTTGCGGCAATTTCAGTATTATCACTATTTAACGTTAAATCATATGTATAAGTAGATGCTTCTTGTTCAACAGTAAGAATAACTTGTTTACTGGAATCTTTTTTACACTTTCCAATAAACTGCATACTTCTTTTAGAAGTACCCTTTTGAACAGGTGATGAAATTTTAACAGTCTGATTCCCTTGAAAAGAGGGAGATTCAATATTAATTGAATCTCCACTCCCGTCATTCCATTTATTAGTGATAACACTCATAAATGATTAATTAATTTATTCAGCAGGTTCGAATGTCCATTCGTCATTAGACAGAACCTTCAGAGTCTGCTCACCACCACCCTTCGGAATAGTAACAGTTGCGGTAGTTGTACCCTGCGAATTGAGATACAGATAGCTGTCACCAAGAGCCTGAGTAATAGTAATAGTTTTAACAACAGTCGAACCTTCACCCTTAATTTCAAGAGTTGCACTTCGAGCAATAATAGTTTCATTCTTAGGAACTACAATAGTTACATCGTAGGTATATTCACCAGTGGCACCGGGGTCACCTGTAATAGCAGTTCCAGAAGTAGCATTTACACTACTATTAACTTTATAAGAGGTTACAGAAGAAATACCAAAATTAGTCTTCCACTTAAACGTAAGAATTTTCGAGTTTGATTTACCAGTTACATGAATGGTTTCACCACCTTTTGCAACACTGATATTCAAACCATCCGGAGTAATGTACTCAGCAGCTGCTGTCTCAACAACAGTTACAGTAACACTATTCGACTTTCCAACAATTTTACCGGAAATTTCAGTAGTACGATTAGAACGACCTTTGTAAGGAGTCGTAGAATTAATCGTAATCTGTTGATTACCAGTACCAGTTTTAGGAACCCAAGATAAATAACTAGGAATAGTTGCCATTTGCTTTTTTTTTGGTCGATTAACTATAATAACAAACTAATTACCAAATTCCCATTCAGCTGTATCACTTGCGAAAACAGCTATGGTATCATGATAATTATTATCTTTATTTAGAGTAACAAGAGTTTTATCAACAGCTAATTCTACAACAGGTTCATTTATTGGCCAAACTTTTTTACCATTAAGCCACATATCAAGAACCTGCCGACGATTACCATTAAGCATTACGGCAGCTTCCGTAGCTCGTTCAAGAAGATTAAGTTGTGCCATAGTTGTAGAATTTCATTAACTTTGTGGTGTTTCAAGAGCAGTCACACGACTTTCCAAAGAAGTATAATTACTCTCTAATGTACTTACTTTACCACTTAAAGTAGTAATAGTTTCTTGTAATATATTAACAGTACTTTCAAGAGTTTCTACTTTTGTTTGTAATTGTTGAACAGTTGAAGATTCAGCCTTAGTGGCTAAACCTTCAACTACAAAAGTAATTAACTTCTGAAAAGCACCAGTTTTCGGAGGCCAGTTTAAGGCACAAAATACTTTACGAATTACTGATTCTTTCATATCATTAAATCATTAATTAGATTCGACATCACCAACCCTAAATATAGGATGTTCAATACCATTACCTTCTATTTGCATATAATCAATACCATCGTTTTCAAATACTGGTTCAGGTACTAATTCAATAGTTGTAACACTATGATTTGCAAGATTATCATAACTTTGATTGTATTCAATGTAACCATCACGTCTAACCAAAATTACAACATTTGAATCATAAGTACCACTAATATGAGCTATACCTTGATAATCAGTAACAATAGTTTTAACAGTAGAAGTAAACCAACAACTAATACTTGAGGTAATAGGAGCTTTAGTAACAGAATCTACAAATTTAAGAGCTATATAATCCTGACCTTCTTTCGGATGTAAATCAATATAATTGACAACAGCTTCAGAAGGTTTAGCTGCAATAAACAATGCAGGTTCAGTAGCTTCATAACGAGTATCACCTAAAGTCTTATAATTACGTTCGAAACCAATCGGATTAGCTTCACTAACATAACCATCTTCTGATGAATCACAGTTACCTATCTTTTTACCAGTTTCATCATAAATAGTATTATTAATCATACGACCAGTTAAAGCATCCCGTGTACGAACTTTAATAAGACCGTTATTATTACGAAGACATAATATCTCAACTGTTTTATCAGTATCAAATACTACTTCTTCACTACCGATATTATACCAATCAGAAGATAATGGTAAAGCATAATAAGTTATAACACTATCTTTATTTCTTGTGATTACCAAAGGTTCATCAGGTCTGGTTGTACCAACAGTAGTTCCAGTACTCGATATCTCTTTAATATCAGCAGCTAAATAAAGTTTATTATCATCATAAATTTCATAAGCCTTGATAGTTACAGAAACCTCTTCGGGTTCAGGCGGTAACTTTTCAAGTACAATAGTAACACTATGTTCACCAGTAGAATTAATTGTACCAGTTCCAGTGTTAGCTATATAACCAGTTTTAGAAGCTCGGAAATCAACACTTGTTCCAACTGGAGCTGTAACAGCCTCAGATTTACCAGCAGTCGATTCATCATTATTGAGAGGTTTCCAATCACTTTCAATACTGAGCTTATACTCAAACGTAACACCGTCTAAAGCAGTAGATTCAGTATTTACAGCAGTTGCATAGATAGTACCAGTTTGAACTGGAACTTTATCCATTTCAACAGTAACTTCTGCGGTAGGAATTGCATAAGTTACAAGTTGTTCAACCTCTATATAACCCGACGAAACAAACCTCAAAATTCGGCTCGTATTGACATCTCCGGTGAGTTGTAGCGGCGTATCTTTTGTGACTTGACCTAATATACCACCCGTGTCCTTATCATAGACGTATGCGGCTATTTTGGCCTTTGTTTCGCTATCGACCACCGTAAGACTTACAGCACCTTGTTCAACTGGTAAAGCTGTAAGAGTAATATCACGAATTATATTCTCATCTAACGTAATACGCTCTTCGTAAGTTTCATATCCACTTGCACCAACTTGAATTAAAATATCACGCGGGTCATAAGTTTCATATGTAAGAGTACCAGTACCTTGAGCAATAACTACATTAGAAAGTTTATCAGTAAATATAATTAAAGCATTATCAGGAGTTGCATTTACAGTTAATGTCTTTTTAGTCTTAGGTGTAAGAACAACATTAATTGTCGTATCTTTAACACCTACATCGACATAAACATCTTTTGTAATGTAATTCTCTTTTTCTACAATATAATGTAAACGACTTTGAATTAAACATTCAAGACTTGCACTGCCAACACCTGCCGATCCTTTACCTTCCGAATTAATCATTCGTATAGTAGAATCAACCGGAACAGCTTCAATCTTAATTGTTATATAATCTTCTTCATTTCGAGGAATACGAATCCAAAGTGTACCATCTTCAAACGTAGTAGGAATCTCACTTGTAACTTCAATTTGATTAATACTGTTGCTACGAACATGATTATTGTGTTCTACAACAATACCATAAATCTCATTAATAGCATCTACAATACGTTTGTTATCAGTAACAAGTTCTTCAGAAGTTTTATCTTGCTTATTAATAAGTAAACCTTGAAGTTCTTGAGCTTTTTGTTTTAATTTCTCAATATCACTTGCAGCTGTTGGTAAACCAACTTGTGCGGCAGTAACTCTATGAGGATTATCATAATTACGAATATGAACCTTGAAATTATCTTTGTCATTCTCGTAATCTTCTTTATCAAGTTTCTTGTTTATAGCAGCCCAAACATCTTGAAACTTCTTATTAACTTCTGTAACATGATTGTTAATCCAAACATTCAACTGTTTGAACCAACCTTTAACCCTATTTTCAAGAGCATCAATGTACTCTTTTTGAGGTCGAGATACAGGTTTATCCATATCGGCAGTGTTATCAACATTGCCAAGACCAACTTGTTCTTTTGTTACCTCATGAGGATTAAACTTATTATTAATATGTTCAAATAAAAGTTTTGTAAGTTGTTCAACAGGATTTAAGTCCTCAGCTGTAAGCTCACGAACATATACTTGAACATCAAGAATCTCATTAACAGCATCATTAAAATCAAAATTGGTCTTTACATTCGTTCGATAAATCCACCAAGATTTACCTTCATGAACATAAATACCAGTAAGAGTGAATATCTGATTACTTATGATGCCTTGTACTGTAATTGTATGTATAGAACGAACAATCGGTACAAGTATATAAAGATATTGTTGAGTTGATTTAACCCACGGAACTTTATATTCATAATGTCCTACATTAATATTTCGAGATTCAAACTCGGCAATCTTTGCAGAACTAATATCAGATTTTTCAGTTAGCTTAAATAGAGCACTATTATCGTAAGCAGTTACATTAGTTAAGTCTATTTCAATCCTCTCCTTTGTCCTATATAAATATAAGTGGCCGTTCTTTCGATAGTACATATATAATGTAGGAACTGTTTTAACACCAGCACCTTCACCATCTACTGTACCAATATATTCTCCGGTTTGGCCATTATAAACACTCGGATATACACCATCTTCAAGTACACCGAGCGCTACAACATTTCGAAGATTAATTACTGCCATACCAAGAACAATAACGAAATAAATACTCCAACTACAAAGTTAATAATAATAGGATGGATTTTAAGACCAGTTATTGCTTTCTTTCTTACAGCTTGAATACCACAAGTAATGATTTGATAAGCTAATGTAATCCATAAACTCATAAACCAAGTAGTAACAGTAGCCTTAAATAAAATACCTACGACAGTAGCAATGACGAAACCAATAATAATATCGTCTTTATGTTCTGAATAATAACCACTTAAAAAAGTAGTTATTTTATTCCATATTTTCTTTATCATAATACTAATCGTATTTATTATTATATGACGATTAATAATAATAATGGTGCAACTTGTATGGCTCGGCCTGCGGCCTCGCTCCCCGGTGGGGCAGGAGGTTGCACGCCCACTTGTCACATAACATTAGCATCATTAAGAGAATAACTCCTAACACCACAATTAATAGTATTAGGAGTTATCCTTGTGGTTACATTTTTAACAAATCAATTTCTTACTTAATGAGTGCCAATACCTCTTCAAGTGCAGTAATTGCAGAAGTGTTAGTATTGTCAATAGCAATAAATTGAGTAACCTGTAAACCCTCTGTATGTAAATTAAAGGGATGTGTGAAATCAGCACGAGAAGTAATTACATAAGTGTCATACATAACACCCTCGGTAGCTGTAAAAATATCACCATAAACACGGTCATATTCCTTGAAATTAGGATTATAACCTACGCCGGCAACATCTGCTTCTTTCTCAAGTTTAGCAACTTGGTCATAAGTACCAACAGGAGTTTGATTCTCAGTACCCTCTTCAAGCGTAGCACGAAGAATACCATCAAACGTCACATAATACTCAAAACCTGCGGCGCCAGTAAACGTAACACTTGCTTCGGTGAAATCATTAATCGTAATGCTATCAGCACCAAAACGAGCGTTAATCTTAGTTAAAGTCTTTTCAACCTCAACTTTCAGACGAGCAATAATATCTGCACTTGCTTCATCAATTCCGTTGATAGTTACGCTGGCATTGTAAACTTCCAGAGGATAACCACCAAAAGAATTAATAGGCTTACACGAGATAATAACCTCAGCATCGAAACCTTGATAACCAATACCACGATTAGCTACGAGATTCGTAAACCTATACGTTTTACCAGCAGGAGCAAGATACTTTTCCTTATGTTGCTTCGACCACTTAGGATTAATCCAAACGCCGCGTTTAACCTTGCCATCACCAAGACCAAGAACAAACTGCAACATCTCATCATCCTTGACATCCGAAGCAGCTGCAACGACTTTACCAGCCGAATTAAGAAGAACAGCTTGTCCGCGAGTCAACTTGCTAACATCATTATTAGCAAGTGTTGTCAGAAAATCATTTGCGACAATTACACTTTTCATTTTCTATTCTAAATTTGATTGTTGTTTAACAGCACTAAAACTGTCATCTTTAAGAACAAGAAGAATATCGCTAACTACACTATCTATGAAATCAGGTGTAACTTCCATATCTGACATTTGGTTAATATCAATATTAAAAAGACGTGGTTTCTTAATATATGAAATCTTAACCGCATCAACACAAAAATCATCACCGTAATAAACAAACAACCTATCATCAACAAGTTCACTTATTGGATTAAGATGTCTATTTTTATTACCATAGAAGTTGTTTAGAGTAGCTCGAATATTTTCGGTAGCAATTAAATCATTTTCAGAAAACTTATTTCCTACATTTACGAACTCGTCATAAGTAGTATTATAAGTAATAACAGGAATGTCTGTATTATTAACTTTTAATGCAATTTCATCTTTTGCATTAGAAGTAATAATAATACAATCTTTATAATAACGACCAATCAGATTCTCCCAATAAACATTATATTCATTAGAAAGAGTTTGACGTAATCTATCACAAGTTAAACCTGCAATTTCATACAAATCAATCTTATCTGAATCACTATCATAAAGAGAAAGAATATCTGAAATATCAATCTCATTCCCATTAACAATAATTTGTCCATTAAATTCATCACCAGTTAAGGTAATTTTAGACAAATCAATTAGATGATAATATAAATTCTTAACCTCATCATCAGGATAAACCTCATGTAAATTCTCAACAAGTCGAACTTTGCCATAAGTCAATCGAGAAGTAGAAGAAATAAGTTTTAGATAATCACCCGGAAGAATAACGAAAGCTCTATTTGGATAATCCGCATCTTGCTTATCACGTTTAAGTTTAAGCCACGGAGTTTCACGTTTTAATGATTGAATATCATCTACACGTTTTTTACTATCTTCAAGACCTTCGCCTTTATAATTAGTTTTCCTATTTGATTTAGTTTGTATATATTTAACGGCAGCTCGATTCAGCATCATATCAATAAACTGAGGAGCAATACTCCGATGTCTATTAGATGTTATCTGCTGTATTCGTTGCTCTATTTCGATGTGTAACTCTTTTACCGTTTCATACATGACTAACCTTTCAAACTACGATACTTCGCGTTCCACTCGGCAACAATACCTTTGTTGTTATCATTCGAGAAATACGAGATAGCATCATTAATGTTATTACCAATAACATTTTCCGGATTAGAAGCATCGACAATGATAGAACTATTCGGAAGTTGTCGAATAATATTCATCCAAAGATAAATAGTAATCTTAGCTTTCATCTCCAGATGTTTATCATCAACAATACTAATAAACTTCTGCGGGTCACTGTCAATAAGTTCAAGAAGAACAGATTGCTTATCATCGGCAGTCATTGCCATAAATTCCGAATAATCACCTACGCTACCTGTCGATACAACAACATTGTTGATAAGTGCGCTATTCGGATTATTAATAAGTTCTGTATATTTCTTGAGAGCATCAGTGCGAAGTTTCGTCCGAGCAGCTTTGAGTGCTTTACGCTCACTATCCGAAGTAAGATAAAATTGAATATTGACGCTCTTATTAATGTCTTCAACCTTATTAGCAACTTTGCTACTTAAAAGGCAATATCTCCAACTAATATAATCGGGAATATTAACAAAAGTAACATACTTATAAAGTTCCGTTTCATCAAGTTCCTTAATCCGTTTCAGAACAATAGCTTCAAGTTCCGAACCAGTTTCATTCTTAATCTTATCAGCTTTTTTAAGTTTACCGATAAGTTCGTCGATATTACTTTTCAGAGCAGGATTACCTAAATCTAAAACGTAAGAAGTATCGAACTCTAAGCCATGAACAGGAATCTCAAGAAGAAAATCATTTAAGTATGTAGTGATTCGTTCTTGCCAAGAACTATCAATAGGAGATACACCAACAACAGTAGGAAGAAGAACTCGCATTTCCTCACTACGGCTCAGCAGTTCATTAACAGGACGAATAGCAGAACCAAGACGAAGAAAGTCAGTTTTGAAAGCATCTTTATTCCGAAGTTCAAAAGAAGAAGGATTGTTCCTCCATTCAATACGAACTGAACGATTAACTTTAATCATATTTTTAACATTTTAAGTTATTCAATCTTTTATATGTTAATGAGTAGTAATAACCTTTCGATTATTACTACTCAAATTGGGTGTTTAGTTCAGAGCTAAATCAAGCCAGAACGAAGTAGTAGGATTATCAATATTGATACCCTGCGAACCAAGAACTTCATAAGAAGCAATATCCTTCGTATCCGACAGTTGAGTACCACTTGCAAGTCCCCACGAAGCAGGCAGTTCAGCCATACCTTTATAGACACCTACTTTATACTCACGACCCTCTTCACAAACAAACTTAATATTACGCTCACCATTCGAACCCATAGTATGGTCAAGGAATACAGCACTATAAGAAGTAATAGGCAGACCTTGATACATATTACCGGCTTCACGGTCACGACGAGCACGAATACCGTGGTCGAACATATCAACAATCTTGACAGTAAGAATCTTACCATTAAACATCTTATAACGGTTAAAATACTTACCATAAGACATCATCTCACCATTACCACTAATCTCCTCATTTCCAAGAGTTACAAAGTAATTCTTAAGACGAGCATCATAATAGATAGCATCATTGAACATTCGTGCAAAACCTTTACCGCAATAAAGAACAAGTTCCTCAACGGTAGAATCAATACGATTGTCAAAGATACGAGTGATGATACGGTCGAAACGATTAAGTGTCAGAACAGAATACGTTTCATAATTACCAACAGCCTTGAGAATATCAAGAACACCAGCACCACGAGGAATTGCCTCACCAGTCTTTTCATCCTTTAAGTGGATAATACCATTCGAATCGCGGTTGTACTCCGAGAACCACAAGTCCTCTTCGAGCATCTCACGTCGCATGATTTCCCACATCTTCATTTCGTAAGGCATCCACAGACTACGCTCACCACCAGATGCAGTATCAAAAGCAATATTAACAACTTTATTACCCATGTTACCAGCAATTTCTTTCGAGAAACGGTAGTAACCATACTGGTTAGTTGCCTTGCTGAACGACTGGTTATTCGAGCGGTTTCCGTCAGACTTGCTACCCGGAATAGTCGAAGCACCTAATGCCCAAATAGCACCACTAATGAAGTCTTTTGCAACAGCATCAGCCGAGATAGGAGCACCCGACATATTGGTAAAACGATAAACGTACCCACCAGTCGAAGTAGCAATACCCTCATTCTGAATACGCCATTGCATACCCGAAGGAGCAATAGCCGTGTGCTGATAAATAAACCAATTATCCTCCATTTCAACCTCAACAGTTCCGTAAGGCTGAATAGCATTTTTATCAGATACCAGCTTTTTCAGACGAGAAGTAACACGCTGACGAGGAGCAATTTCCCAAGTATATTGAGTATCACCACCATTCAGCTTAACTTTTGTTGTAACAGCACCTTGACCCTCAGTAAGAGTAAGAAGAGGATACTTGTCACTATCCTTACCCCAAAGATAAGTAAGATTACGATTAAGTTTAACAGGGTCAATCAAATCAAAATTCAGAAGCATATTAGCATCTGTATATTGATTTGAGTCAAATTTTACAGTTCCAATTTCACGCATTGTAAATTAGATTTTTGGTTAAGTTATTATTATAAGGCAAGAACATTTGCTTTATTTAATAGGTAAAACAATTTTATCATCCTTTGCAATCTTATGAACCTTAGGATTACCATTGTTTTTACCAGTCTTACTTGCTAATGAACGAAGACGCTTAACTTCTTTTTTAGCAAGTTCAGCTTTAATCAGTTGGTCAACTCCACCATCAAGATTCATAATAAATCGCATAGCCAATTCAGCAGGATTAGAAAGACGATTAATCTCATCAATCTGTGCTTGACTATAAACCATTCCATTAATCTCTTGAACAGGACGAGAGAAGTAATCAAATAACTCTTGACGAGAAATAAGTTTCTCACCATCAGTTGTCTTAATTCTCAGACCTTCTTTCGGAAGAGTGTATTCTCCAATCTGACCTTTAACAACAATTAAATCATAAAGACTACCCGGTGCATTATGAACTTTGACAGTACCGTCATCTTCATAAGAAACACCAAAGTATTTAATTTCCTTTTCAAGTTCAGCCTGCATTTCTTTGGCCTCACGTTCACGAATTGCTTTAATCTCACTCTCTTGAGTTTTACGCAACCAATTAAGACTTTCAGTCGCATCGTCTTTAAGAGTGTTATTTGCTTTTGCAAACTCAACAATTCGTTTGGCACGTTCCGGAGAAGTACCTTTTTGAATTTCAGCTTTATAGATTAAATCAGCAAGTAAGTTATCATCATCTTTGATTTCAACTTTACTATAATCTATATTTGCCGAATAACCTTCGATTGTACCGAACTTACTCTTATATTCAACAAGAGCTGCAATATCAGGATTGTTAGCTAAAAACTCGTTAAAACCTTTTGCAAAACCCTCTCGTTCACCAAGAGCTTTTACAGCAGCTTCACGTTTAGCAAAACCCTCAATCGTAGGTTCAAACTTAACAGGTTCACCTTTCTCATCTTTAATAACAATACCACTGGCCTTTGAAATAGCTTCGATATAATCACCGTCTAATTCATTAGGCTCTTCATCAGACATTGCATCAATCTGTTCTTTTGTGAACTTAATTTCACCGTTATCATCTACGGCGTTTCCGTTATCATCAAGTGTGTAAAGAGTACCATCAATTTCTACTTGTTCCGGTTCAGTTTCTTGTTCACCATCGCCAGTAGAACCACCCTTTGCAGCTTCTTCCTCAGCTTTCTTACGAGCAGCTTCCTCTTCAGCTTTACGTCGTTCTTCAGCTTCTTGAGCTTCTTTAGCTTCTTTAGCTTTACGTTCTTCTAATTCTTTACGAAGACGTTCTTGTTTTTGCTCCTGAGTTTCATCATCAGGTATAACAACTTTTTCAACAGCCATATTAGTATTTATTTATAGTTGAATATTATTACATGAACAAAGATATACTATATATAATATATTATCAATAATTATAGTAGTATTACCTTGCAGGTTCTCTTGCTCGGCGTCGATAATTCTCGATCATCATTGCTTTAACTCTTTTTGTAACTTTATTCTATTAACATCAGAAGCAGTGTAACCAGATTGAGCAGCCATAGCTTCATCTTTATCTATATTACCATTTCCATTGGTATCGACTTTAAGTCGCATATTCCAAATCTCTTTTTCACCTTCTTGTTTAAGAATCTCAAGATTAACATCATGTTCTCTATCAAGAGCATTTTGTTGAGCTTCAAATTCTTGTTTAGCTGCTTCACGCTGACTAACAATTTGTTCAACTTCAGCTTGAGCTTGTTGTTGAACTTGTTGCATTTGAAGTTCATAATCTCGACGAGCTTGAATAGCTTTCTTAATATTCTTAGCAATAGAAGTAATATTATTATTTTCAATAGCTTCAATAGCAACTTCCAGTTGGTCATTCTGACCTGCACTAAATGCAAGTTCTTTCATCATGTTCAGCTTATTCTGAACATCGGCATTATTACGAATATAAATTCCAATATTACCAGAGAAATCAGAAGAACCATCAATATCAACTACAACAACTTTATTAGTTGTCGGGTCTACATAAGAACCTCGTTTACCATCAATCCAAGCAAACTTACTGTAATCAATATTTGCAACATAATCACGTTCACGGAAGAGATTAAAACATTCAAGACTCCAAACACTTCCGGTCATTGCTTGAGAATAATTCGATTCATTAACAGCCTTACCTGCATAATCTTTGGCATCACCAAAGCGAGCATTATTCATATTAGCTGCTTCCCAAGCTTCTGCTTTCAAACCTTGTTTAAGATTATCAAGCATTTGAATATAATTCGTAATAGCACTTGTAGCTACTTCTCGAATAGATTGTAAAGCATTAGGTTGTGCATCAGAATCATCAAACGGTAAGAAACTATCTTTATTCGCAACAGCAAGACGTTCTTCAGTAGTCATATCGCTACTATCAGCGAGAATACTTTCAGGGAATAATAACCAAGACTTAAACTTAGCTACTGCACGTTCTTGTTGTAAAGTATAAATACGATAAAGAGCAAGATAAGGTAAAACACGGAAAGGAATAGGATTACGAAGATTATCTTTATGTAAACCTACAATACCATTATAAGGTAATTTACAATCACTATAATTGTTAAATCTTTCACGTTGAACTTCGATAGGTCGCGGCTTAATATAAATACCACTATGACAACCACCGATACGCCAACCTTCCCAAACTTGATTTATCCATTCCCATTCAATTTCAATATCACCAGCAGAAGCATCAAATTCATAATTCTCGTCTACAACACTTTCAACGATATTTCCTAATAAATCTTGATGTTTAAGAATACCTTGTTTAATTTCAGTTTTCCAAACATAATGATAAATATCAATTTCTTTACCATATAATCGAGCTTCACTACGAAGTGCTTCTGCGTTAGTATGTAATATAGCTTTACGTTCAGCAAAATCTGTTTTATTGAAGATTTGAACTATGCCATCAGGAGCATCATATTTAGGAGATACAGTATAAATATCTTTAAGATAATTCATTTCTGCATCTGTAAGTTCATCACGAAATCTATCAATGATTTGAGGAATAGTCATTCGATAAACACGAAGTCCTGCATCATCATCTTCGATATATCGTTGACCACTTTCAATACGATAATATTCGAGAGGAGATATTACTTGAAGATAAACATCACCTTTATAAACTTCTCGATAAGTATAAACCTCTTCACAAGCCCACCAATAGAAATAACATTGTTGATACTTGTCTTTCGCTTCAACGATAGTATTAATAAGTTCAAGACGTTTTTGAGTTGTAATAGTTACATCATCAATCCAATCGTTAAGAACTTCCTCAATAATATCATTAAGTTCGCCTTGCTTAATTGTCTTTTGACCAGTATTAAATCCTGCTTCATTAAGACGATTAATAATTTCTTGATTACAATAAGCCATTACTTTATCAGCAAGAACTTTATTGCGAGCAAGAGTTACAGAAGGGTCATTATTAAATACTTGATAATTAGAGAACATATTAATAAATTCTCCCATATATCGTTCTTTAATAGGAGTAAGAAAATCTACATCACGTATCTCACCATACATGACAGCTTTCTCACCAACCTTATCAACATAATTCCGAAGAACATATTCATAAGTTTTAGGGTCTACTAAACCATTAGCAGCATCAAGAAATTTCTGCGTAACAGTTTTATCATTCTGACCAATAGCAAGATTAATCCAATAATTACAATTAGGAATGTACCAAGCTTTCGTTTGTTTTGTAGCAGTACTTGCACGCTGGTCAGGCATAACAAGTGGAGTTGCTCTTAAATCACGTTCACTCATTTTAGGAATCTATTAACTTTACGACCAGTGTTATTAGTTTTACTTTTCGAGTTAGCTTCTCGTTCAAGTAAAAGGGAATCTTTACGAAATTCAAACATTGCAACGATAGCCGAACTTAATCGGTCTGCATTACGCCCAAATATAAATCTATCCAACTCTAATAAGAAACTTATATCATAAATTTGATTAAATCTATATATCGGTGTATCGTCGGATGTTTTTCCGACAATTTCGTATAAAAAATCCCGCACCATGCGCATACCCTCTAACTTAATATCGCCATCACCAATTACAATACCATAACCAGTAATATGAGGGCCATCAACACTACGATTAATATAACTACTTGGGTCTTTCAACAACTTATCTCTATAACCCCATTTCTTGAAATTAGTAACAAGTTCACCAGTACCAGCCTCATAAAGAACTTTACAATTCCAACGTAAACAAGCATAAAGAACAAGTTTATCGACAGCTTCCATAGTATCAAGACGACCACAATAAGAAGCAACAAGTCGTTTACCCATGTAAGGAGTTTTGCTGTTAGTACGCATCCATACTTGAAAACTTGCAAGTGAATTTTTTGTACTAACTTCTTCTTTATTTTTATCTACACGATATGGGTCATAAGAAATAAAATAAAGACTACCATCATTTGGGATAGGAGAATAGAACTCTCTTATACAACCATGAACATCAGTCTTTGAATTATGAGGTACATCAGTTATATATTCATGGAATCTATCGGAACCAAATATAGCTCGTTTAATACATTCCTGTTTAGTAACAAATCTAACACGTCCATCATCAAGTATATACCAACCATCTTCATAAAAATGATTAGACTTATCATATTTAATAGCATTAATATGATTAGTAAGTTCCGGACTGTGAAAAATATTCTCTTGTGTGTTCGTAAATGCCTCATTAGGACTGTTAGCACGTTGACCTACATAAATATTATATTCACCAGCATCTTTCTCTTTTTCTGCACCACGTTTCTTATCATAATCATCCTTCCAAGAAGCAAACAGTAAAGAATTACCATCTTCTATAAAAGGTTCATAATCCCATATCTGCGGAAAAAAGAAACCACAAACAGCATGTCTACTATTAGCATCCCAGATATTTTCCATAGGAAGCATATCATTCTTTCCGGGATTATAAAAACAATTACTGAAAGCTTCCCAGTTAGCACCTTTTGTACCACCCGTACCATATACACGAATAGTACCAATTCGCATTGCACCTGATTCACTATTAGACATCATAACGTCTAATGCCTTTTGAAGATTAGGACAGTTATGAGTAATAGTAAAATCTTCTAATAATACAAGATTATCACCATCTACTTCAAATCCATAATATTTACCTCGACCGATAGGTTTAATATCAAATCGAGTTTCTAATACATTCTTTTGTAATGGAATATAATCTTCTGCTTTTTTACGATTTATTTTAGTAGGAATTAAATGACAACCAGATAAAATAAAAATTCTATAATAAGTAACACCTCTTATAATCTTTTCTGAAACAGTTGTTTTCAATCCAAGACTTCTACAAATATAAACAATATCATAAACAATTGCAGGGTCTTTTTGAGCTATTTCAAAATTATGTTTTTTAGAATCATAAGAACCATCAGTGTCAATAATACCAGCTAAAAATTCTAATCTACTTTGTTTATCAGTATAAATATACTCTTTTGGAATATATTTATTATGAAGAACTCCCATATTAAAAAGTTCTTGTCTAAACCAATTATCCGAAGCATTTTCACATTTTACTAATGTAATTCTTTTAGCATTAGAATTAGTATCTGCAATTGAATAATCAAGATTATTATTTTTTGAATATTCTTTTAAATAATCAATTACTTCACTATCTTCATTGGTAAATCTACATGTATCTTTATCTCCATCACCAATCCATAATCCAAAAACATAAGGTTCAATTTTAACATTCTTTTTATCAAAATCAATACCTATTTTTATAAGAGAATGATTATCTTTCCAACGGGGATGTTCTTTAATCATATTTATATAATCTGGAGCAGTCATAGTAATCGGTTTACATATATTACCATAACTTTTCCTATAAATCATATAAATGTCATGCTTACTATTTACAACATGAGATTCACCATTTAAAGGAGTAACTTCGTATAAATCATCTTCACCATTTATAGTAGCTAATACTGTACGAGGGTTTCCGTCAGGTCCCATAAGTTTATCACCTACTTTAATATCTTGAACAAATTTAATTTGTCCATCAGACATTATAAAACCAGTATTTTCCCCAAAACATTTACCTGCTTCCTCAAAATCAGTTTCAATAGCTTTTTTACCTACTGCGGCACTTTCATTTTTACCAATAGCAACACTCAAAAGTTTACTACGAAATCCGAAAGCCTTTTGACCTTCTTTTGATTTCTTATATCCAAGTTCAATACCTTTATCAAAGCTCTCACTTAGATAACCTCTTCGCCAATAAGTTTTATCTTCATACCAATCAAGATTAACTTTAACCATATAAGAGGTAGCACCTTTCTCAGTTAAATAATCCATTTGGTCAGCAGCAAGTGTAACAGTTACATTCTTATTTGCGTTAATAGTATTAGCTGCTTGACTACCACGTTTATATGAAAAACCTTTACGACGAGCTTTTGCCTTACATAAGTTACAACTATTGTTAGCAATCAGCTCATCAATCTTAAAGTTCCAATAATCTCCATCCCAAAATCGAGGAAAACCTTCAACGGTATTAACCTTAAATCTTCCCTCTTTATCTAACTGTTTACGTTCCTTTTCATTAGGAGCACGTTCGATACGACCATAGTTAAGATAATTATAATGGTCGCCAGTTATACGAACTTTATGAAGTAAAGCCTTACGTTCAGCATCAGATTTGGCTGCTAAATAAGCAGGAATATCTTTAATGTATAATTTACAATATGCTTGAACACCTTTAACTCGTCTATCCATTTCACGTTGCCAAAACTTTACGGCATTAGGACTATCATCTGGTTCAAGACAATAACATCCATGTTTTTCATAAAAGTCTGCAACACGACTAAATATTTCAGTACCTACAAAGATAAAGTCTATCTTCATAAGTACACCACCACTTTCACCTATAAGAAAATCGTTATCTCTGTCAATCCAAGGTTTACCAGTAAAACGACAAATACTTGAAGATAAAGGTTTATAACTTTCTTTATCTTCAAGTATGTAATCTATAAACGGACTTCGACCAGTTTCATAACCATAACGATTGTCTTTACGATAATGTTTCTGTTTCGTTAGGAGCGTTAGATGCTCTATCATTTGTTCCGTCATAGCTATCTCTATATTCAGCTCCACCACGAATTGACGTTACACCTTTTTCAATCTTATCCCACTTATCATTAAGCTCAGTAAGACTTTCAACTCGTGCAGGAATTTCATTAGCAATTTTAATAATCTGTTTAAGAGTATCTTCACAAAGAGTTAAATCTTTCATTTCAAGTTCTTTCGACATTAAATCTTCTATACCATCAGTTAATGTACGAACTAACTTACTTGAAAGATTCAGAGATTTAATAGTAGAATTAATTAAATCTTCAACAGCTGTAATATTAAGATTTGATTTTACAAATTCAATAGCAGATAAAACAACTTTATCCGGTAGATAAGATTCATCTAAACCAGCATTAGACTTAGCATAAGCATAAGCTTCTTTTTTAGTAAGTCCAGCTTTCGTTACATAACCTTTTCTATCGGATAAATATAATATAAATCTAAATTCTTTTTCTGCAAAAGATTTATCTTTACTATCATCACGAGCATATATCTGTTGAAGTAAAGGATATTGAAGTATCTCTTCTACATCAAGAATTAGTTTATCATTTTCTATCTTAAATCCATGTACCATATATCATCGACTTGATATAAATATTAATACAGCGTTCAAAGCAATAGAACCAGCTGCAATCCAACCATTTCTACGTTTCTTTTTTCGTTCAGCTAAATATCTTTCTTGATAATCAATCAGTTTACTATTGAGTGAATCAAGACTACCAAAAGAAACAACCAAAAGACTATCACGAATAGCAATATGATAAGACTGGAAGGATATAACGCTATCTTGTACCCTTTGAATTTCACTGGCAGTAAGATATAATTTCTCATACTTTTCACCTTCAAGAAGTTTTATAGCTAACTTACGAGTTTCTTTCGGAGTAAAAATAATAACTGTATCGCCATCAATCTTGTATCTTTTTTGCGATATAGCGGAGAACGGAATCATCACTAATGATATTACTATCATTAAAATCACTTTCAGCTTTCTCATAAATAGTAATAGTTTTTTGTTCAATTCCTCTAAGACTATCAATAACAAATTGTTGTTCATTAATAATCTTATCATATTTCTCAATGAAACTATTAAGACTATCTCTTAAAGATTTAATAGTTTCATCATGTCTTTCAATACCTAAAAACTTACGATTAATATATCTACCAAAATAAGTAGCTCCAATACCAATCGCAAGAATCAAAACAATATAAAATATATATCGAACAGTATCTTTCATAACTTACAAATCTAAATCCATTTCATTAATAAGAACATAAGATTGAGTTCCTTTACCAATCGCCTTATCAAATAAAGGAATAATAATGTCATTCCATTGATTCACATCTTTGATAACTTGACAGCCAGCAGAATAAAGACCAATCTCATCACTTACTTTCCAGCTTGACGCCCTATGTAAATTAATACCAAACATACCAAAGTCAGTATTATCGGTAATATCAATTTTATCATCTCGATTATTGTCACGAATTACTTGACAAGGATTAGCTTGAACAAGTGCCTTATATTGTCCTTTATGTTTACCTATTTTCCAAAGAGCTTTATGTACACCTTCTCGAAGAACTGCACAACCTTTATTATTAACAGGAGTTTCAAGATTTAGATTACTTGGGTCAGTAGTAGCTTCAAAAACCATACATTCCCATATATTAAAACCTCGTTCATAAAACATTACAATAACATCGTTATAATGTTTAGTACAAGTACTTTTAGAACGAATACCCCAGATATTAAGATTAATAGGATATTTATCATTTTTCCTAAATATAGGATATTCTAAATCTTTCGCAATTTCAATAAGTCTATTTGGTAAATCATTTACATCAATAAGTTTATTAAATAATGCGTTATATTTTGATTCCTTAATTGCTTTCATATTTGTAATACTTTTTGTAACTTGTGTGGGCCTCGCTCCGCTCGGCCTTTCGGGTGCTCCGCACCCTCACCCGGTGGGGGAGTGGGTTGGACGCCCACTGGCGACACCATTTGTATCATCACTTATAACACTTCTATCGTCCAAACTAAATTTTATAGTTGCCCACGATAATTACTATTAAAAATCCTAATAAGATTTACTGCAAGTTTACCACGAGTATCTATATAATAAATCTTAATAGTTTTCATAGCTTAGAAAAGTGTTTTAGCAGTTTTATAAATATATTTACTTGAATAATCAGCAATCATCATTCCGACTTCATTTTTAAGATAAGGAATATCATACATTTCTACGACTTCCTCATCTTCTTCATTCTCGTCTTGAAATTGATTCTGAATAGTTCTAATATGACAGAGAATAATTCCTACATTTTTATAACCCCAGCTCTCAACAAGATTAGCATAAGTAGAAAGTTGCATTGCATAATGATTACCTATACTATCTGCGAGGTGGTCAAGTGGTGCACCAAAATATTCCTCTTTATAAATAAAATTATTGAGGTCAAGTGTACCATCAAGTTTCTTATCATAATAACCACTTTCAAATCTAATTGGAGCCTTATTAGTTTTCCAGTCTAAAATAATAAATTCCTTATCACGAATTAAGAGAATATCAATAAGACCGGAAACAAGATTTTGGCTATCATAAACACCAATCTCAGCGTAAATATGATAACCTTTTGTAACAAGAGCAGCAATCAGACTAAATATATCAGGATACTTTTCTCGAATACCAGTCTTAACAAAATATTCAAGATTAAGCTTACCATATTTATGACTACCAACAATATCATCTATCGTATAGATTCTATCATTGATAAAACCATTAGCGTTCAGCTTATATCCATTACAAGTCTTAATAGCAGTTTCAAGGTAATTATGTTTCTTTGTTCCTTTATCACAAGCCTTAATAGTTTCTTGTTCCCATTCCCAAAGAATTTGTTTCTTAGTTTTACCTTTATATTTTTGATATTTTGGATGTCGAGGATTCTTACCTATACGTTCACACGCGGCGGCAATTTCTTCTTTCTTAAATTCTTGTGTATATTTACCAATAAGAGTAGTAACAGATATGTAACCATTACCTAAATCATCTGTGTACTTATGTTCCTCTTCATTAAAGTACAATATTCTACCCTTTGGCAAAATCTTTTCTGAAACGCATTTTCTTCCCATCTTCTTCGGCAGTTCTACGTCTACGACGATTAGCAATATGATAAGCAATAATCTTTGCTTTACGTTCCTCTCGACTTAAACCTTCAAGTTCCTCAGCATGAGTTTTCTTAAAGAACTTAGCTGGACTGTATTCAAATCTACCAACACGAGGAACACTAACAACCTCATCTCCTCGCATCATAGCTTTGGCAACACTATCCTTTTGTGTTCTTTCTAATAACTCTAATACTTTCGCCTTTTGGTCAGGTCTTAACTTTTCCCAAGCCGCAACACTTCGTTTATAAGAAGCAGGTCGTCGAAGAACATAAGGTTTAAGATGTTTTTCAATACGTTCATCTACGAAAGGAACTAACTTATCATAAACAAAAGGATTAAGCATAGTTTAATTATTAACGGCAGGAGATTCAATCCAAACACCTACGATAGAATATTCATCTACAAGAACAAACTCACTAAATTTAACAGTTCCAACACCAACAATGGATTTACCTTCACGGTGAACTTTCTGTTTAGCTGTAAGTGTTTGAGTATCACCCGGCATTTGAATAAGAGTAGGAATACAACCGTTTTCCAGTTTTACTTTATCTCCAACATTAAGACCTTTGACATTTTCTGCAACAGCCATAACCGTATAAGCTTTAGCTGGAATCTTATTAATTTCCTCGTTATTAAGAATATTAAGAGTAGATACTTCAAAATCTGCACGAAGAAGAACTTTGTTACCACGAGGACTAAATGCAATTTTTGTTTCCATAGTTTTACTTTGTTTAGGATTTACATTATTATAACTACGAGTACAAATATATAATATAATCTTATCCCATGCAAACAAATCTAAATAAATTTCAAACTGAATTAATAAAATTATCACTATCAAAAGCAGAATTATCAATAAGTCTAATAGTAATTACAGTATTAGCGATTGCAAGACCTCACGAGTGGGCGTCCAACCTGCTCCCCCACCGGGAGTACACAAGTTAAAACTAATAAAATCTCTATTAAAAGCTCTTCAAAGTTTATCACTTTTTGCATCACCAGTTTTCCCACCAAAAGAATCAATTTTGGCGACATTAGTATCTTGACCAGTTGCACTACTAAAATCACTAATTTTTGAACTAATTTTTTCGTTATTAAATTCGTTATTAATTACGTGATTATTTGATATAGTTTCTGAATTACGAGTTGGAATTTGTATATATATTATATATTCATTATTTGTAATAATATTACTTGTAATATTATTACTATATATAGGTATATGGTCAATTAATTCAAAAATTCATTCAAAAATTACGGAAAATAATGATGCAAAAATTGTAGATTTTAGTGAAGATAGAGGTCATTTTACAGGTAATTTTACAGGTCAAATTACAAGTAATATTGAAATTACATTAAAAATTAATTCAAAAATTAAGGAAAATAGTAATGTAAATGATAGAGATTTTAATGAAGAAACTAATGAAATTTTAAGTAAAATTAAAAATAAAGAAAATAAAGATTCAAAAATTAGAGATTATTTTCATATTTTTAATAGTATAGATGATAAAGATTTTAATGAAGAAACTAATGAAATTTTCAATGTTGATAAAAGTAATTCTTAAAATTAAGAAAATAATAATGAAATTTTTAACAGTTTTAATAGTTATTGTGATAATATAAAAGATAAGGATATTGAAATTTTTATTACTATTTATATGAGAATTTTCAAAATGTTAAAAATAAAGATAATTAAATTATAGATTCTTTTCGGATTTTTAGGAATATTGATAGAGATGATTGTAATGATGATTTAGATATTAATATAAGTATTTTTATAGGTATCGGAAATAATACGAATGTTTATAATAAACTTATGAATCTTAAAATGAATAAAAGATGTAAAAATAAAAATGATAATTTTAGATATTACAATAGTGATAAAAATATTAAGGGTTTTTAAGATTTATAGATTGAATGAAATGATAATATAAAGAATAAAGATTTTAATAATTATGAAAGTGTTTACAAAGGTATAGAAAATAATATAAGTATTTGTTATAAATTTCAAAATGATTTTAATGATTATTTTCAAGATAAAAATAATAAAAATATTAATGATTATAAAAGTATTTATACAAATAATGATGATAAAGATAAATATTTTATATATTTTAGTAATTTTATAATGATAGATATTTTATATATTTTAGTAATTTTATAATGATAAATAAAGGGGATTTTATAGATAATTTTAATGACGAATGTGTGAGTTTTATTATGGGTATCGGAAATAATATAAATGTTTATATTGTGGAAGTACCTAATGAAATTGCCCCGTCCATTCAAGGGTTTGCGAAGCCCCCCGCTTGAGATTGCAGGAAAGAAAAAAATAAACGTTTCCTGAATAGTCTAACTAAATATTATTCAACTATGGCAAAGCAAATCAAAGAAGCAACTGAAATCGTTGTTAAGGTTGTTCGAATTAGTGGTAAAACTAAACCGCTGGCAATTAATGGTAAAGAGAATACCGATAACGTCGTATTCCTTCGTGCATTTGATGCCGAAAGCGGTGCGAAACTTGATACACCGTTAAGCATTACAGAAAGTAGGGCAAAAATGTTCGGTTTTTCATGCCTTTGTATTAGTGAGG
>ERZ826146.124-NODE-124-length-89243-cov-5.950688_pt1 | contig 89243 bp, 82 predicted proteins | sample MGYA00519857_ERZ826146 | MGnify/ENA primary metagenome ERZ826146 (study PRJEB31778, sample SAMEA3449222) | human gut metagenome | biome: human gut; feature: human-associated habitat; material: faeces | place: United Kingdom | collected 2010/2012 ...
TTTAAAATAGGTCAGACATATTTTGAAATATGTGCCTTGTATTTTTTCTTTGCTCTGAAGAGGGTATAATGTATTGACAACGAGTTTTCAAATTTAATAGAAATTGACGCCAGTTTATTAAGCCAAAATCTGACATTAAATTCCCTTATTATTAAAGATGTCATATTGACAATCCGATTTACTATTAATGCAATTAATTAGATATTTTGCAACATTCTCAGGCCTATATTTTTTATAGTCCTGAATATTTATATATATATTTTCACGAATAGAATCAATATTATTAATACAATAACTTATTGCATTCTTCAAATCACTTATTTTATTCGATTTAAATATAATCCCTTGTTTTTTGCTATTAATCAATTGACGTGCGCCACATTTATCACTAACCACCACATAAAGCCCTAAACCCATAGCTTCGTTTACGACAACACCCCAACCGTCGTACAAAGAAGGTAATACCAAAACATCATAACCTTGCATTATTACCGGTACTTCTTTTATATTCCTTGCTCCTTCAAAATTCACTTTTACTCTCAACTTCTTAGCAAGTCGTTCCAAATTCTTCTTTTGCTTTCCGTTACCGACAATCGAGAACTCAACATTCTTAATTTCTTTAAGCGCTTTTATTACAATCGCCACATTCTTTCTTTTACACAAATTTCCGACAAACAGCATTTTGGGAACTCCGTGTGGTACGGCTTCTGTTCTATTTATTGTCTCCGTTACATACATAAAAGGAAATACGTACCATTTTGACGATATGCACTTATAGTATTTAACGGCATTGTAACCTATACCAAAAATTCCATCTATGCAGCTAACAAAACGATAGTCACGCAAATAAAACCTAATATAATGTAGCCATAAAGGTTTGTTATATGTCAATGGTGGCTCAGTAATAATATATCTCTTAACGCCATAATCAAGACTGAGTTTAAACCAATTAAAAACGGATTTATCAGCACGGATTCCCGAAAAGAAGCAATATCCATTATCACAGTTCTTAAGCAAATCCTCTACTTCAATATCATTAGGCTTGAATATAAGCTGAATGCCTGTTTTATCTATTAAATTCTCATTGTTCCAACCAATTTTTCTTCGTTCATCATAGTCATAACGGGGTACAATAAGTATAATGTCCTTAAATATATTGAATTTCACAAGTTCTACCATATAAGGAACTTGATGTGGACTTACACAATTTTGAAAAAACAGCAAATTCATGTATAAAAAAATATCTTCTGCAACAATCTACAAAGTGAATTACAGCTATTTACATTTAATCACTCATCTTCCCAATACAACAGACATATATTTGTTAATAAACCTGCATAAGTATGTTAATACAACAAAAGATAGTAACAACCTTATAATACCACTTCCAGATAACATATAAAATAACGGCATGTGAAAAGAGTATATCCAGTCGTATAATGTACGAGATAATTGCGAAACGTTTGTATGACCTATAAACACAAGAAAAATGCCCAAACCTTTACAGACATCTATCCACTCTATTCTCTTTACATTAAATTCTTTCACGAAGCCAAATATTCTTTTGGATATAATCAAAACATCGTCTTACAAACGGAACTCGACCTACTAAATCGTAAGCATATTTTATAATTTCGTTTTTAGCCAAAAATGAATATATGCGTTGACAAACACTGTATGATCTCCAACTATTCTTCACCATATGTAAGGCAATTGTATTAGATGTATGTTTAGACGGATGAGTAAAATATTCATCGGGTAATAAATAAATATCTTCATTTAAATTCTGAAATTCATTTACATATCTGAATCCATACTTCTCCGCTTCAAGAGCCATTACCACAGGCAAAATAATCTTATCATTATAATCGCCACTTGGCATTATAAAATGCTTGCCCTCATAATAAGAAATACAATCCTTTATTAATGGATGCTCTTTCTCAGCTGCAAAAAAACTTGACTCTATACATATATCATAAATAACATCTGTCGACTTCTTTTTATAACCGTCTCTGGTCAATTTTTTATCAATATTTAATATCCTAACATTATCGTCATGATATTCCATTGCAGTAAAAAAGCGGTGATGCAAATATTCATCAAATCTTTTAAGCAGCCTGACATCTGTATCCATATATATTCCACCATATTCATATATTGCCCACATTCTTACGTAATCCGCAACGAAAGCATATTTTCTTTCAGCATACGCTTCTTTCACAAATTGTATAGAATTACATACATCAAAAGTTCTTTCATTCCAGCAAAAGAATTCGCATTCAGGATATAGTATTTTCCATCCATCAACATAATCTTGCAATTCTTTCGGTAATAACGAACCTCCGAACCAGCAATAATGAATCTTTTTAGGTATCATGGCAAAAACGGCACATCTATCTTGCGAACTTATATATAAGTGAGAAATAAAAATCGGAAAGCATTAAGCCGAATGAGTTCCAGATTCTGTAGCCAAACCTTACGGGTGAGTTGCATACATAACTGTATTTATATATGTAGGCAACTTCCGCAGAAGACAACGATCCGTAGAATTTCATCCTAAAAGGCTTGTCGTAATGTTCCTTATACAATGCATTCCTTATCCTTGAAAACAACATTTCGCTGATTTCGCCTACACTGTCAACAGCAAACAAATCGATATTGTGCTTTTTCGATAAAAGGCTTATTGCCTTGAGATATTCTTTCCAACATCTAAATTCTGCCTTAAAAGGAAAGCGTTTGCTGCTGGCATTGCCTGACCTGAAGAGATAATTGTATCCTGTCACAGGTATGTACTTAATCTTATCGGTATAAAGCAGGCATTGAAGTATAAACAGCAAGTCTTCCGAAAACTTTATATTGTTGTCGAATCCAATCGAAGAACCTTTAACAAAAGAGGTATTGTACATCTTCCCACAAGCATACCCGTGATTGCACAAGTGATTCTGTTTAAATATGTTTTCAATACCTTGTACGCCAATTGCTTTATACGTAACGACTCTTGTTATGCGGCCATTCTTTATAATGCGACAGTTTTGTATATAAATATTTACACCGTCTTCTATGGATTTTACAAAATCTTCTATGTATTTTTCGTCTATGATATCGTCAGAATCTACAAAACATAGGTATTGCCCCGTGCATTGGCTTATTCCGAAGTTTCGGGCACGACTTACACCTACATTTTCCAAATGAAAGGTCCTTACCCTAACGTCTTTGTTTTTATAAGTCTCACAAATTGCCCCCGAGGTATCCGTGCTGCCGTCATCTACCAAAAGCACCTCTATCTTTGAATATGATTGCGCCAGCACGCTATCTAAACAAGTATTCAGGTATTTTTCGGTATTGTACACCGGAATAACCACGCTGACAAGAGGACGAGTCATAGCCTGTCTTCCATTACTTTGCACATTTCGGCAACGGTCTTATCCCAACTATAGTTGTCAAGAACAAACTTCTGCCCTTTCTCGCCCATGGCTTTAAGGCGTGCTTTGTCGGACAAAGCGTCGATTACCGTTCCAGCCAAATCCTCCGGACAGTCACCGTTGCACAAGAAACTCCATTCTCCGTTGTTGCTGAATTCCGGTGCTGCAAACCTGTTGAGCGCAACAAAAGGAGTTTTATTACACAATGCTTCCAAATATGTTATACCGTTCGGCTCATTACGGCTTGGCATTACATAAAGCGTGGCTTCGCGAAACAACTCTTTTGTCTTCGACCTTGGGTAGCCAACATACGTTTCCACTCCTTCTGACTTTCGGTACTCATCATTCCCTACAACAGCCAATTTAACATCAGGATATTTGTTCCTTATAAATGGAAGCGCACGAACCAAAATATCCAAGCCTTTTGTCTTTGCATTATATTGCCGCAAGACTATAAGCAGTAAATTCTTACTGTAATCCTTATTTCCCTTATATGGCTCCACATTTACGCCGAATCGTACATTTATCACCTTTCCGGGGGAAAGGTTAAACCTTTTGATAACAGATTGGCGTGTCCATTCATTCTGGGTAAATATAACATCCATCCGTCCATACGACATTGTGGTGTATTTATCATAATGCAACACGTAGTAATTAAAGCCCGGCTTATTTGAAGCGTAATCAAGCTTTGCAGTCTCTGGAAAATCAGTGTCAATGTAGCAGGCGTATTTCCTGTCTCTCGGGAACTTGTCCGTCAAACAATGCTCCGCAACCATAAGTACCCAATCGCATTTTATTTTCTTGATATTACGTATTGCTGTTTTTACAGTCAGAGAATACATTTGTTTCTCCCTGCATATACCCGGGGATGTATAAAAAAGTTTGCTGTACAAAACTAAGAACTTCTGATATACGATAGATATACAAGGAAATATTCTCACCCATTTAACGTCAGACACGTTCTTTTGCTTTGGGAAGAGCTTATCAAAAACATCCAGCGTTCCAGACCACAAGCCTTTCCACTCCCTACCGTAATATGTAAGAGCCAATTTCATACCTTTACAAAAAAGCTTTTCAAGCTATTTATGGGAAAGCCCTCTTTTCTTATCGCGTATATAATGCCTTGCACCATCCAAAAATATATGGTAAACTGACATCCTGGAGTTGTTATATAGCCTTCACCGACAGAATTAATACAAAAAAATACGAATAAACCTATAAGCAAACAGTTCACATATCCCCCTTCGCGGTGACTTAACAGGAATATCAAGTTCTTAACAGTAAGTATTATGAACGGAATTGCCCCCAGCAGTCCTAATTGCGAAAACAAAGCACCCCAGCCAGTAGTCGTTTCTACGATTCCAGTTCTTAAGCTAAACTGAGAAGGATTTGAAATATTAGCGAACCCGATTCCCGTTATTGGATTTGATTTGAACTCCGCCAAACGAACATTCCATGTATTCTCGCGTGATCTCATATCAAATTGTTCGAAATTGCCTCCTTGCTTGTTAACTATACCGATTGTATAATTTTCCCAAAACGTAAATGTTAGAAAAGCTATCATTATGACTACAAAAGATATAATTGCAGTTTTTTTTATGCTACCCTTATTCCTTATGTAAAGCATTACGATTATTGAAACTGCCACACTGACTATGGAATTTCGTGAAGAAGATAAAAGCAAACATAATACCAGCCCAGGCAGAATTACAACAGCAGCAACAATATATTTCCGTTTTAGCTCATTATTATACATCAGCAACGAAGCCAAATAAACAATACCAATACTACATAACATACCTAAATAGTTTGTTCCTATCGTTCCTGCATATACTTTATTACCTTCATCCACTTGTATTGTCCCACTTTTGTATAAATAGAAATTTATAAACCCTACTATAATCAATAAAAAGCAAGAATACAACAGAAACCTATAACAATCTCGAATCTTGTCTTCACTATACAAAATAGGTGTAAAAGCCATTATGAGTATAATAAATGCTATAAAACGGAACGGGGCTTCAAATACAGGCATTATTGTTGTTACATTCACAAGTAAAGAAACAAAACAAGCCAATAAGAAAAACCCGAATATAGAGAATATATTACTTTTGGAAAAATCCATATTCAAATAGAACGCTGAGAATATAATCATGGGGTAATACAAAGCATAACCTATTCCCCATGTATATGATGAAACAAATGTCAATGCTACGACTAACGCGAAATAAAACACCGGGTCTTTCAGGAACAATAATCTATTCATTGTCACGCCAGTCTTTATACGTTCCCCAATCCTTGTAATCTTTTACTTTCAACGGGCGAAAATTCATCCCTTTTAATAATGCCGCATATATGATATGCGACATATATATAGGAGCATAGTCCGACAAGTCCTCGTATAGAGTGCAGAAATCATCTGCATTTTCAAAGAAATATCCGCCTGCACTGAAGTCCCGTCCGAGTATCCTTTTTTCTATAATGTTTGTAATATAGTACATGTCGTCCACGTTCACATAGCTCTTATTCTGCGGGTTAACTCTATTCAAGTAATCCAAGGGATAAATGCATACAGAATTCTCTACCGACATTTCTGTTTCGAAATACGAATCTGCGTCTTTAACAAAAACGCCGTCCTTTATCGCGCACTTCTTTATCGTCATATATACTGTTTCGGGTTGGGATTTTGTAGGGGTTTCCAGTTCTACAACATGGGCTTTATCCGCAATGCCTAATCTTCTGAACTGCAAATCCAACAAATCTTCGAGCTTGTATATATCGTTGTGTTTCTTCAATATTGTAATGTATACGCCATCGAACTTGTCAAGTTCCAGTCCTTTTATGGCAGCCAGGCATATCATTATGCCTTTCCTGTCCAATCTGAACAAATAAGGCATTTCACCTTTATATTCTTCCTTATCGGCCGCAACGGGCAATATCAACGAAGTCGGCATGAGAGTCTTTTTATAAATGTATTACTGATATCGCAAGCCCCATTAAAGGTTTCTTGTTTTTCAATATATTGTTTTGTAATTCCGAGATTATCATACCCTTGAAAGTATCCGGTTCAAAGCCATTTTGAGATATGAAACGACTTTTTCTTCCTTAGCATATTGAAGAATGCGGAAAAAGTTCAGCAACTGGAACATGTCATAGTAACGCCTGTACCATTCGTATTGAGAAAAGTATTTATCTAAATCTCTGTCTATTTTATTACATATTATATTAAGGCGCGTTACATCGTATGTGCCTGTATACATCAACGGCGACCATAAATACGCTGTATCCTGTCGCAGTTTTACAATATCCATTAGAGGGGTTTCAATGAACGAATCCAAAAAATCTATCAGGTAATAGTTGTTCCCGTTAAACAAGATGTTTGAAAGAGTCAAATCGCCATGACACACGCCGACAGGTATAGTGACTGAGTTCCGTTCTCTCATGAATATTGCCTCTGCTTTTTGCGTCAGACCTGAAACCACGCTATCATTGCGGAATCTCTCGTTACTGCCGATTTTATTTTTTACGTCCGCCCATTTTTCTTCTATTATTTCATAAGACAAGTTCCGCATTTCAGACTGTTCAACCTCCCGCTTTATGAACTGTTCGAATGCTTGTATAAAGTAGTTTATTTGCTCAAATCCTGCATTTTCGAAATGGTCGACGAAGTTCCTCGAATACACATATTCCATTTTCACGGTTAATCCGCATTCCTCCTTATTGATTTCGTATATCTTGGGGACTCTTATATGCTGATATTCCTGCAAGGCTGCTTTTTTTTGCTTGACGGCTTGATTAAGTAACCGCGAGGCATAATTTCTGTCGGTTGTGCTTTTTTCTATATACAAAGAGCTCCCAGCCCTTTTTATTTCTATGTTACAGCCGGAATGGCCTTTCACCTCAATGTTCATTATACCACGTGCTGTTTATTTTTATATATGGTATGCCGGCATTGCCTGCGGCTTTGAAGCCAGCCTCCGAATCCTCAAACACCAATGTCTCTCCGGCAGCGACTCCGAAACGTTCCATTGCTTTAATGTATATTTCCGGGTCGGGTTTGCCTGCTGCGACATCCTCTCCGGCAAGTATCTGGTCGAAGACATCACTGGCTGCAATGTATGTAAGTATATTCCTCAGATTTTTACGTCGGGCAGTGGAAGCCAAAGCGGTTTTCCCTCCACTATCCTTAAACGAACGGATTAAAGACAACAACGTGTTATTCACACGCAACAGGCTGAAATAATCGGGATATACCAAGGATTTCGTTTCTTTGATTTTCTCTTTGACTACATCATCGCTTATACCCATGCTTTCCATAAAAGCGTCAAACCTTAACCCGAACCGTTTGCGATATTGCTGTTCGGTCAATTCATAGCCAAATTCGTTGAAGGCTACTCTGTATGCTTCCAGATTTGCCCTGAACGTATCAACCAAAGTCCCGTCGAAATCAGATACTATCAATTTAATACAACTCATTTTGTTTCCAAGTCATCGTTTAACGAATAACTGATACCGATTTTGACTTGTTTGTCTTTCTTTAAAGCCTCCGGTTTTCATATCGCAAAAAATATATCGGACATATTTTGAATTATGTCTGACATATTTTAAAATATCTCAGACATATTTTTCCTGAAGTCCGAGCCTATCACAAAAAACTGATTTCCAGTTTTCATTATCCATACAAAATTTCTGACGAGTTCTAATCATTTTTTGTGCGCTGCAAACATCCGTTTTATGTCTTTAGCGGAAGTAAGATTCACAGCGTTTCAACTCTTCGGGCGTACCAAATGAGTAATACTTATCGGCAATTACAAGCTTTACGTTTTCTCTTTTTTTCAACAGATAATTATATAACAACGAGACGTATAGCTCCGGCTTCGAAAAGTCCGTTTCGTGCAACAACTCGTATGCTGATGTCAGAAACCCTTCTGCTTTAGAGAAAAAATATGCACCGCACAAAGCGTGGTCTGAAATAACCTCTTTTTCGGCTGTGCGTATAACATTGTAATTCCCGTCTATTTCGGCATAGCTGTACCTCGGTTCCGAAGCGTTGAACGAGACAAGCAAGCCGCCATCAACATCTTCTATACGCTTATTCAATATCGCTGTTAAGGTTTCATCGTACTTGTGGCATTTAAATTCCAAATCACAATCCATTATGAGTATTGCGTCATTAATGTCGATTTTGTCTTTAGCTACAAGACAAGTTTCAACCGCTCCACGCGTAGTTTTTTTCACAGAAAATATATTAGCTTGTGGAACGGAGTCTTTTATCTTTTTGTCTATTTCGTACTCATCTATATGCTCTTGTCGTACAATGAATGAAAACTTTTTTGGAGCATTTATTGATTCAACACTACTTATTGCTCTTTCAAATAATGCTTTGCCTTTAAAAGTAATCAGCGGTTTCGGTATCTTATAACCTTTGTTTAGAAACCTGGAACCTTCCCCTGCCATTGGCATTATTATATGTAAAGGTCGCATATCTAATTTTGTTGGGAGATCAGTTCTTCTATTAGTTCCGGCTCAAGAGTTTCAAAGATTCTCTCATTCCCCTCAGCTACTATTTTTGCAGGCATTCCGGCCAAAGTTATGTATTGTTTACCTGCTTTACTGTAATCCTTGTTACATAAGCTGTTTGAAGCTACAATCGTATGGTCGGGCAACACGGTACCTTTGTTTATTGTAACTCGATTTCCTATCCATACATTGTTGCCGATAATCACGTCTTTATCAATAGGTGCTATCTCGCCAGTCGTGACATTCCTTGTATAATGGAAATTGGAATCCATTATCTGTATCTCCCAACTGGTATGCACATGAGAGCCCATTTGTATATGTTTCTTTACTATTACTTTTGAACGAGGAGCTATTAGGACATCATCACCCGCTTCAAGAGTCGCTCCACTTTTAATTTCAAGCAATGAGCCGCTCCCAAGACAAAAAGGCTTTCCTTTCAGTATTAAAGCTCCGTCTACAGATATTATTATAGGTGCGCCCGCAAATATTTCAGACTGCGCAAATCCGAACTGGAAGCTTCCTCGCGAAACTGTTGTATTGATTATTACCTTGCCTTTCAAGGATTGAAACTTTATTTTACCATAAAAATCAAAAGGGAACCCAACGGCTTGCCTAAAAGGCAACATCTTAAAATTAAAATATAGAATCGCGAACCAATTACGTTTAAATAAATTCTTTATCAGCATGCTGCGCGTACTTTAAGCAGGAAATTCAATAAGGGGAAATTCGTTCTCAACAGAAAAAGCTTTAATCTGTTGACGTAATTATTACAATATACCCTGTAATCAACATCTTTGAGATTAAATAAGCCACGTAATTTACTTATTGTCAACTTTCTTTCTTTGTACTTATATGGTTTGTCGTAAAGGTCCTGAAGTATTGACAAGCTGTTTCCCACCAAATGAAATCCGATGAAATAGTCATTGATTTCTTTTATATCGTAAAACTTTCTATACATAGGATAATATGAAAACAGTTTTTCGAGACAAAGCAAATAATGATGATACGGTCGATACGAATGTGTTATAGACGCAACGTTCTCTCTGTAATAATATGCCGAAGTATCAGCAATATAAGGCTTACTAACGTGTAACATGTACTCCATGTTAAAGCAGCAGTCTTCAGCATAATGGAAATCTTCGGGAAACTCAATATTGTAGCTTTTTATCAATGACGATTTATACAATCTTCCCCAAGGACTTAAATATATATCATTATATCCTACAATATGTTTTAAAATATATCCAGTATCGAAGCCGCAACCAGACTCAGTAAATACATTTCTTTCTTTATTCGACTTAATATATCCTTTTGTTATACACAAATCTGTTCCTGCATAAGAACAACCTTTTATCAAATGTGACAAGTAATCAGAATCTCCTAGATAATCGTCAGAGTCAACAAACGCCAGCCATTCTCCCTTGGACTGTTGAATACCAACATTTCTTGCATGACCAACACCATGATTTTCTATATCGTAAACCTTTATTCTTTTATCATTAAGCGCATACTTGTTACAAATAGCTTCCGAGTTATCAGTGCTTCCGTCATTAATTAGCAATAGTTCGAAATTTGTGTATGCTTGGCTTATAATACTGCATATACATTTATCTAAATAATTCTCCGTATTGTATATAGGAACAATAACCGTAATCAACGGCATAGATTCTCCCATTATTGTCTAACCGTTTTACTGTTAATCATCACAACCGCTTGCTTAATCGATTGACGAAATCTCTAACACTTGGGAACAAGAGATAAAATACAATACTAACTATAACGGAATTACATAGCCCGACAATAAAAAACGCTGCAATAAAATTCTTTACTGTTGCTATTTGTCCTACATTCAAAGGGACGAAAGCGTAATATGAAAGTACGAACATAGTCGCAACAATAGAGTATCTGTATATTACCGGTAAGAAATAATCTTTTGCTCGCTTGTGAAAACCTTCCCTAAACAAAAAATAAGGTTTCCAAATGGATATTATGAGTATTTGACTGACCAGTATTCCTAATATTATTCCATTCAAGCCCCAGTAAAGACCAAATAATATTGATAAACATATGTTGATTACTGCTTCAGTAAGAGGAGCCCACACGTCTTTATATAATCCGTATGCGTTAAGATAGTTATCTACTGTTGTTCGTGTCATATTAATACTATTCAATAATACAAATAACAGAAGAAAAGTCTGACTTAAACAATATCCCTTACCTAACCAAATCGTAATAAAAGGATTTGTCAAATGATAAAGACATAATATAACTATTGTTGAAATACACATTCGAGAATCATACAATTCCCAAAAAACCTTGCGAATCTGTTTATCGTCCTTACTTGCAACTAAATCACCTACAGCTGCAGCCGTACTGCTAAAAACCGAGTTAAGCATAGCACTTATCTTACTTATGATTAACACATAATTGCCATATAGGGCAACGATAGTAAGATTTGTAAATCCGTAAACTATAAGCGGACTGGATTGTCCTAAAATAACAGCGCCGATTCTATGAAAAAAGATTTGCTTGGTTTTCGTTATTACATCCGGATATTCTTTAAGGTAATACTTTCCATTTCGAGTATTTGTCTTTAGCCAAGGATATTCTTTTCTTAATATATTATTCAATACTAAAGTTGTAACGACTGCACCAAATGCCTCCAAAAACAACCAACTGAAAAAGGGGTATGGAAAGGACGTTACCGCTAATATTTGAAATACGGTTTTTAATATTACCGTTCCTTGTACATATTGCTGTATTTTATAGTTCTTTTGGTCGGCATATAATACGATCTGTTTGTAATTATAAAAATATCCAAGAATAGAGCTAAACAGTAAAACACCGAACATGCAATACGCATACCATAAAGGTAATGACGTCTTGCTGAATATCATTGGAAAAAATGACATTAACACCAACGAAGCTCCGATAATTATATATGCTACTTTACGGTATATCCATCCTTGTATCGTAACTAACTTGTTCAGCTTATCATAATCTTTTTCATAAAGTGGTTGATATAAAAAATAACATATTGCTGCCGATACACCTAACTCTGCTAAGTTTAAAAAGCCTAACAAATTTGACGCAGTAGTATTGAGCCCCAAAAATTCACTGCCCAAATAGTCAAAAAATGCTTTGCGTGAAAAGAAGCCTAATATTAATTGTGCAAAATAAAATATTAGAGCAACCTTAGCATTCTTTATACTTTTGCTTGTCCTCGAGTTTGTCATGCAAATTATTTACCTCCATAGCCATATTTGTATTTACGTCCGTAACCATATCTGCCATATTTTCCGTACTTACCATAACCATAATAATAACCGTTTCTACGCTTGTCCATGTTGATTCCATTTATCAGCACACACAAATGCGAAACATTCTTTTCATTCCTAACACTATTTATCAGTGCGAACTCACTTTTTCGTGTATAATCGGCACGGCACACATAAATACAAAGATCGGCCGCACGAGCTATGATTTGTGTATCTGTAACCATACCTATTGGAGCTGTGTCTAAAACAACATAATCGAAATGTTGTTTTAGTATCTCTATTGCTTTTTCCAATGAAGGACGGGCAACTAATTCAGTCGGATTTGGAGGAAGTGCACCGCACGGTAACACAAATAGGTTAGGCGACAGCGAAGTTGGTTGGCAAAGCGTCAACAAATCATAATCTGCAGGAGCTGACAAAAATTGAGTTATACCGGGTAATTTACTATCCAAGCCAAATATATGTCCCAACGCAGGCTTACGAATATCAAGACCAACAACAACCGTTTTCTTTTCCATAAAGGCGAAACTTGCCGCCAAATTACTAGCTGTAAATGATTTTCCTTCTCCAGAACTTGTAGAAGTAAATAGTATAACATTCTGATTTTCCTGCAACATATATTGAATATTAGTACGTAAACTGCGAAAGACCTCCTCCATTATTTCATTCTGGTTTTCACTGATTACAATACTTTTTGCTGCTATATCTTTTACCTGTGGAATATCACCTACAATTGTTACATCTGTAATGCGCTCTATGTCTTCACGAGTTTCTATACGAAATCTCAATGCCCGAGATAGCCATATACCAGCAAAGGGAATACCAAGCCCGAGCATAAACGCAATCATATAAAGGTCACGGCTATTTGGAGCTATTTGCCCAGACAAACGTGGTGGCTCCACTATTCGGCCGTTATTGGCTTTCGCTGCCAACGTAATAGCATTCTCTTCACGCTTTTGCAACAGCATAAGATATAAGTCTGCTTTTATTTCCTGTTGACGACTTATATTACGTAATTCTTGTTCCTGCTTTGGTGCATTGCTTATACGGGAACGATATTTGCCAGCTTCCACATCAAGGCTGTTGCGTGTAATTTGAAGGGCACGCTCCACGTTTGCCACAGTTGTAAGTACAGTTGCACGCGTTGCTGCAATAGCTTCGTCCAAACTAATTACTGCCGGACTGGTCGGTTTGGATGTCCGCAGCAATCGTTTGCGCTCTACCATCATCTCGTTGTACTGGTTCACTATATTAACGAGGCCATTATCGGTAAGTCCAACATTTGCGGGGATTACTTCATCATTATTTGCCGGATTCTCCAAATATTGCCTTAAATCGTTTACCAAGCGTAATTGATTCGTATTGTCCGCTCGTTTTTGTTCATATTCTGAATTACCTTGCAAAGCTTGTTGTGCGTCTGCACTAAGGTCCGTTATACCGGCTCGTTGTTTATAATTGGCCAGTTCGGTTTCTGTAACTCCTAATTCATCGTTAATAACAGCAATTCGCTCATCTATAAACTGAGCAGTATGCATAGCGACCTGATTTTTATCATCATTAGCCTCAGCGTTATAAATAGAAACTAAAGAATTCAAAAAGTCCTCGCCTCTTTTTATGTTTGTATCATTTAATACAAGTCGCACTATAGAAGTATATTCGCTGGTTGGCGCAGCACTCAAGCGAGACTTGTACCGATCCGCAACAATAGAAGGATTCGTTACTGAGGCTGAGTATGCGTAACGTGAGCCTTTTGTAATCGTACTATCTTCCGATAAACTAAGCGTACCTACAGGCGTAATGAATACGGCGGGGAGACGCTTATATGATTTTTGAATTAATTGTTCTTCTCCGTTTTGTGTATATTTTACAGATACGTTATGCGTACTACCAGCAGTTCCTTCTATCTGTACATACAATATAGAAGGCAAATGCTCTGCTTCTTCAACAGACATCCATAAATGCACTGGTATATTTTCGTACAACAATAAATCATATCCACCTTTACGCTCCTGATAATAATCTATATATAACTTCAGGCGATCGACGACCTTCCTTACAAGCGAATAGGATTGCAGGATTTCGACTTCATTATCAAAATTATTAGCCATGGAAACTGTACCCAAATCCTGCATAGCCGCCAACTGAGTGACTGCAGAAGATTTTGTTTTGTCTCCTTGTTTTATCAAGACTGTAGAACTTACACTATACTCTGGAGCCTGATAACGCAAATAAACGTAAGCTCCTCCTAAAGCCAATATAAGACAAATTATAAATATAGGCCAGTATAGTATATATTCAAAGAAACGGGCCTTATAATCTACCGGTTTTCCACCTTCATTAAAATTATTCTTATTATTCGGATTGTTCATAAAAGGATTATAAATTATGTTACTGGGATTGTATACTACTGAACGGCAACGATTACTAACGAAGCTATTGTAGCTGCCAGACTCATCAAGCTTACCCAAGTGGAACTGTTGTTACTGAAAGTATTTGAATGCACTTTGGCTTTTGTAGGTTTTACGTAAACGATGTCATTCTGCTGTAAATAATAATCAGGCGACAAAGCAATATCGGCACTTGTCAAATCCAAATGCAATACACGACGATTCCCTAATGAATCCTCACGCAACAACTGCACATCATCGCGAACAGAAAAAACAGTCATATCGCCTGCCAATGCCAAAGCTTGAAAAATATTGATTCGCTCATCAGACACGGTATAAGTACCGGGCGATTTAACCTCACCCAACACGCTGATTTTATAATTTGAGGTGCGCACGGTTACGTTTGGAACTTCGTTGAGATATTGTTGTAACTCTTTTCGTATTAAGGCTTCGCATTCACGCGTAGTTAAACCGGCAACGTGCAGTTTTCCCAAAACCGGATAATCGATATTGCCTTCGTTATCTACCAAGTAATCTAACAGTTTTGCATTGTTCATACCCTGAGCCGACGACGCTTGGTCCTTACCTTGTCCTATCTTACGATAAAACGGCACAGATGAAGCCGGGTCTGATGTACTGACGGTAATAGTCAACTCATCTTTTGGCATTACTCTGTATACATACTGTTTATTGTTCTGTTGCGCTTTTTCAAGTACTTCATCATTGCGGAGATATATTGATTTTTTATATGACGAACACCCTCCTATTAAAAGAGGTATCAAGAGCAATAAAAATATCTTTTTCATGACACTTTAAATCTTTTTAATCATTTATAATTGTATAATTTATTATCATTGAACACAATGCACAAAAGTCTTATAGCCTAAATCGGCAGCTTCTTTTCCTTTTAAATTCCTGAATAGGAACGCAGGTACACAGCTTGCAACTTTGGCCTGAGTTTTACTTATTTTATCGAAACTGTATGTATCCCTACCTATCAACGAGGTTGATTTCAACAATTTTTGAAATGTTTCTATCCCACTTAGGCGGACTATCTTATTTTCATCTGCTTGCTCCATAAAGAACAAACACTTTAAGCAAACAGATTCATTATGGTAACATGGCGTTTTACCACTCCATGGAGAGCCATACAGATACACACCATCATCTGCCATAAAACGTATTATTGGTTGATCATCATTCAACAAACGAGAACCAGGTATATATTCTTTCCATAAACTCGATTGGGTGCTTTTGCCTACACTTGAGGGGCCGACAAAGGCACAACCGTTTCGACCAATAGCTATACACGAAGCATGAATTATTGCTGTATCGTAAAATGCCGCACTATAAACAAAAGACAGCATTATAATATCGTTCAACGCAACGTATGATTCTAACGTACCCGATTTCCAATTTGTTTTTACACGAGTCCAACGGCGGTTTGCTTGTAAGCAATAACTATTTTCACTGAAAGTCAATAAAAAACAACAGCTATCGGGTGTCAGCCATAAACGTATCGTTCTTCCTTCCAAAAAGCCTGTATATACTGGTGCCGATTCATTTTGATGTATTCCGCAATCACCTGTTTCAACACAACAAATGACTGGTTCGTTTACTTCTTCCTTTGCTACCACAAAGGGTCTCAAATTCGGAAGATATTCAATAACGTTTTCGTCACATGCAACATCAATGTAAAAATCCGCAACCCGTAGTTTCATGATTCATTTTATATGTTGAAGGCGTAACTCCAAATTTAGCAAAGAACGCTCTATAAAATGTACGTATATTATTGAATCCGGCATCTGCCGATATGGCTTTTAAAGGAGCATCGGGATGTTCAAGCATCAGTTTTAAAGCATAATCCACGCGCAGTCCATTTATATAACCATTGAGGTTCGTACCGGTATATTTAGTAAGCAAACGAGCAACCTTGTTTTTATTTACAAAACTTATTGTGATAAACTTCTTGCGCGAAAACATAGGATCCAAATACAACTGCTGCTCCGTAATAATTTTGTGAACCCGTTCAAACAGTTCCCTTTCTCTTTTTTCTCTTTTTGCCGTTTGAACATTAATGTTTTTATTAACCAAACACATATCAATCAAACAAGGTATTACATTTAGGTATATATTAAAAACCGAATCAAAAAACGGCTAATCATATTAACATCCTGCACTTCTGTTTAACCATATGAATCCGTCATTAAACAGCACTTAAAATAGTATTTGATTGCTTAAATCCTTAGCTTATAAACAAGTCTTCTAATCCTGTTTGATTTATTATATTTATGTATATCAAACAGTTATTGTTTGCTCTTTCAAAAGTTTCGACAAAATAGCCGATACTTTTCTCTATAAGAGAAATACTAACGTCTCCGCGGAAAAACTGCTCTTTTTCTCTATAAGAGAAGTACGAAAATATAATACAAACTATAAAAGTCTAATTAATAACAAATAACAGCTTGATGTCCTTTATTGCTAAGAAAATAAAAGACACGCTCCCACTTTAATATTAGCTATTTTATACAGTTATGATTTAAAATATGATTTTACACCTTCTTTTTCTTGGATGTTAATTCGACTTTTACTACTTTTGCACTATTAAATACTTCTCTTATAGAGATAAGTAGCAGCGAATTCTGTTTGTCTTTGTTATTTTCTTTTATTTATCAGATACCTTAATAACAGGCCTGTTTATTTATAATGTCTATTATAAAGATTTCAATACTATTTTATTGGCTCTATCTATAGTTGATGTATCCAAAGAAGCAAGATATATACGCGTTGTGCTTTCCGAATCATGTCCCATTGCTTCACTGATTATTGAAAGTGGAATGTTTTTGCTTTTAGCTATACTGGCCCAACTATGCCGCGCTACATACGTAGTTAATGGAATACTCAAGCCTAAACTCTTCCCTATCCTCTTTAGTTTGCAATTAACCAAATGCTCTGCTGTTACGTATTGCCGCCGGGATTCCCTGCTTGCATTTTTTATAATTGGCAACAGGTAAGGCGAATTAGATGTATCATACTTGTCGACAATGTCCTGCATAGGCTTTTCCCATTTAACAAATAATTGCTGGTTGGTTTTGTGTCTCCTATATGACAGAAAACCGTTTTTCAAATTATTCTTTTTCAAATAAGCCATGTCTACGAACGACATGCCGCGTGTGTAAAAGCTGAACAGAAACATATCCCTTGCGTAATCGGACGAAGGATATTTAACCAAGTCCAAATCACGTATTTGTCGAATCGACTTAATACTTATAGCACGTTTAACAGTTTTATCTATACCTGTATATACATGCTTGAAAGGATTCTTTTGTTGAATTATTTCTTTATCTACCGCACGGTTATACATCGCACGCAAGTTGCGCATATAGAAGGAAGAACTGTTCGGACATATACCACGGGATTTCAAATAACTTTCATACTCCATTATCAAGCTACTGTCTAAATCTTTTAGAGGAACATCATCTTTTACACACCTGAACCTAATAAAGCTATTGAGCGCTGTTTTATAGGTTTCCGCAGTACGCTCTTTCCCTATTAAAGACATTTGCAATATAAGGTTATAGCAAAACGAAATAAAACCGTTCTCGATAGATGGCACCGCAAATTGCGACACTATGTCATCGGTGCAGTAGCTTTTGCCGGTCTGTTTTAATTTTTTAGCAATACTTTCCAAACTTGTCATATCCTTTTTTATTCGGATTGCAATAGACATAAGATAAGTATGTCGCTTATCGTCAATTGACGGTTGAAATATTATACGCGAATCATCCTTATTCCATTCGGAAGGGAAGATTTTATATCCGGTACATATTTGCCGTGCCACCTGTTTGTGAATCACTTGATAATACAATGTGCCTTCCTTGTCTTTTGATAAAGAAGCACGAAACGTTAATTTGATTGTTGCCATATCTTAAAATTTTGTTGCACCATACATTCGATACATTAAAATTTAGCTTACCCGATATGACCTCGGAAAAAATATCTCAGAGATAATTCAAAATATGTCTGACATATTTTAAAATATGTCAGACATATTTTTTCCAGGCTCATAATGGTGTGAAAAACCGTGCCTGTTCAAACTTTTAAGGACTCTTAAAAAGCGGGTGTCCGCTCCGACTACATCTTCAACTCTCTTTCGAATTTGTCGGCTTCCGCTAATGTCTCTATTTTCCCAACATCCAAAAGTTTAAGCGATGTTGAAACCTCTGCACGTATATTAAAATCCACACACTTGTCGAGGTAAAAATCTATAATCGAAAACTCTTCGGGCCACGAACACATTTCCTTTAACAACTGCGGAGAAATAACATGTATCCCCGAAAAAGAGTAGCTTTTACAAGAACGAACATCAAGGTCTTTAAACGGCGTAAGCACTTCGCCCGTTTTCAGGTTCGTCCACCCTACCAATCTGAGTGTTGCTGGTTCAAAAAGCAGACGTCGTGAACTGTTCCGGTCGCTTACCAATAATTTGGCGTCATAAGGAAGTGAATTTACATAAAACTCTTTAAGATTTACGTTGCTCAGTATATCTACATTATGAACCAAAACGTTATTGTTGTAACCGTCGGAAAGCAAATATTCTGTAGCCTTACGTAATGCTCCGCCTGTGTTCAACAGTTTTTCTTTTTCAAACGACACCTTGATTTTAATGCCATCCGGAGTATTGCACCTTATGTATTCGTACAACATATCCGCAAAATGATGTGCATTAACAGTTATATCCTCAAAGCCGAAAGATTTCAACTTTTCAATTTGCTTCCTTATCAGAGGAACCCCGTTTACCTGCACCAAAGCCTTAGGCATGCTATCGGTCAACGGGCGTAACCTCGTGCCCTTACCAGCCGCCAAAATCATTGCTCTTGGTTTATCTGGGATATTTTCTTTCATCTCATTACTTTTGTACGAACAATCGCTATTTATTATTTGATATTGCAGTATCCCTTTTTGCCTTGGCCGGAAGAACACTGTTTATGCCTTGTTCACGATGACACACGCGTACTTCGATTCCGAACTTCTTGTTTATATGTTCAGCCAAATGCTGTGCCGAATAAACACTCCGGTGTTGTCCGCCCGTGCAACCGAATGAAAACATCAAATCTGTAAAACCACGTTGCATGTAACGAGTAACATGAGCGTCTGCCAACTTATACACACTATCGAGGAATGTTATTATCTCGCCGTCATCTTCAAGAAAACGAATTACCGGCTCATCCAATCCCGTTAGCTTTTTATACGGCTCATATCTACCGGGGTTGTGCGTACTGCGGCAATCGAAAACATAACCACCTCCATTACCGCTTTCATCATCGGGAATGCCTTTGTGGAAAGAAAAACTGAACACGCGCACAACCAATGTACCGCGGTTTTCATATTTTGAGAAAGTAGGCGGTCCGTCCTCCTCATGCGCTTTATATATATTGGTGGTTGCTATACGGTACCCGTCTTCGCGCTTTATTTCTACTTTCTTTGGTTCTTCGAATTGGGGCAGCTCTGCCAAGCGTGTAAGTACATCGTTCAAATAGGGATACGGGCAAGCATTCGCGGCCAATAATTTTTTAAGGTTAGTAATTGCCGGTGGAATGCTACTTATAAAGTGCTGCTTTCTTTCGTAGTAACCTCTGAAGCCATACGTTCCCAATACCTGCATTAATCGGAAAAGTACGAACAAAGGCAACCGTTTGCGGAAGTGGGCCTCATTTATTTCCGTGTACTTTTTAGACGATTCAATATACATGTCTATTAATTCCTGCCTTAATGAATCGGAATATCGTGCTGAAGCCTGCCAGAGAAAAGAAGCCACGTCGTATTCACACGGGCCGCGTCGTCCTCCTTGATAGTCTATAAAAAATGGTTTTCCGTCGGATGACAACATTACGTTTCGCGCTTGAAAATCTCTATAAAGGAACGACTCGCAATGTTCAGCCGTCAATTCGTCGGCCATCAACTGGAATGCTGCTTCCAATTTCAGTTCGTGAAATTCCAAATCAACTGCTTTTAAAAAGCAATATTTGAAATAATACAAATCAAAAAGCACTCCCGTTCTGTCAAACTCAGACTGCGGATAACAGTGCGAGAAATCCAGACCGCGTGCTCCGCGGAATTGTAACTCGGGCAATGCTTCTATTGTCGATTGCAGCAACTTTCTCTCTGCCAAGGTATACCTGCCACCTACGGCTCGTCCTTTTGCCAAAGCGTCAAAAAGTGTGCGGTTGCCCAAGTCTGTTTGCAGGTATCTCATCTCATCGTCATCTACGGCTATGATTGAAGGCACCGGAAGTTTCCTTAAATTAAAATGCTCCGTCAGATAAATAAAAGCGTGATTCTCGTCGCGCGACTGTCCCACCACTCCGATAACGCTTTTTTCTGAGACATCCGGGTTTGACAGTCTGTAATATGCCCTATTGCTCCCTGACCCTTCGATTTTTTCTATCGCTGACGGAAACGCTCCATATACTTTTTTATATAGCTGCTTCAGTTTTTCCATTTATCACTTAATCACATTTTCATGCATAGACAGAAAAGACACCATTATACTATCTTTATTTACGCCTATGCAAAATATAATTTATTCTATTACGTATTGCTGTTATATTTATTATTGAAACTATCAAATACAATAAAAAACCTGTAACCAAAGCTGCTGTCATTTGCGTTCCACTAATTTGAGGATACATCAACGAAATCAACTTCAGATAATAATTTCTGACTATAAGAACCGCTACCAAAGAAACAACAAGCACACATGCATTCATCACCAAAGTCAAAAGTTGATAAGGGAAAGCTACTTTCGCCGTAGAATATCCTATGAGCAACAAGTTTTCCAACTTATCGGTATTCTTCTCTACGAGCAAGTAAATACTCAACATCAGAATGTAGAACGACAGTATACTTATCAACAAGCCAGCAGCAAGAACCAATCCCGTTACTATCTTCAGGAAATAAGTCATTCTTCCTGCGTCCAGTTTATCTTCTTCCACTTCAAGGCCATGGGAGTCCATGTATTTTGCAATTCTTGCGTCGGTTATGTTGTCTACTTCCACTACAAGTCGCAACGGACCTTCTGTGACATTATTTCCGTACTTTTCATTGCTCCAGTCCATGAACGAGCGTGGCACTAACATTGTGTTGAGTTTGCCGCTGAATCCCACTATCTTTCCTTTGAACACGTCGTAACTATTACCGCTGTTTATAATCAGCCTCATGTCTATCATTCCCGCCAAACCTTCCGACACACCGGGAAGTCCGTAATTCTTCGCAAATCCAAAGTTATACAATGTGAGGTATGTTCGAGGTAAAATAATCGGCACCGTTTTTTCTCCCGGAGTATATTGCCAAATGTCCTTATCTGCGTCTACGAAGTAATCGTCTACGGCATCGAAAAACAAATCTGTCGTAATCGACCTATTGCCCGAAACGTTAACAGAAGCCGAAACCTTATATGAGGAGGATGTAAATGTACTTATTCTTTTTGCAAAAGGCTGCGCGGCCAGTTCGTCGATTTCTGATTGCGTAAACACATTGGTCTTTCCTGAGAAAGCCCCGGCCGTTCCGATATGTTTGGAAACAACTACATATTGCTTTTTGAAGAAATTGTCCTCGCCCGAAAACATAGGTATTACATCGCTATAGAACTGAACGGCGAGCAGCACTATAAACATGCCCAATATATTAGCAAAGAAATATCCAAGAAACTGTGGAATACTTATATGACGGTGTAAAAGTTTACGTACCAAATTCATAGATTGAATGTTTTATAGTAGTCCAACTTCATATGCCGCCCTATGCTTGTAACGATTATTGCAGCATTGCGCTGTTCGGCTTCTTCCAACACAAGTTGTGCCATAATATTTGAATTATCATCATCTAGGTGGCTGGTAGGCTCATCGAGCAATATAAACTCAAACGGACAAACCAACGCCCGTAACAGCGCAACGCGTTGCTGCTGCCCGAAACTCATCTTGGCTACGGGAGTATAAATCCTGTCGGCCAACCCTATGCGTTCAAACCATTCCTTTATTTGTGTGTTACTTTTATGTCGGGTAAGTGCATTTTTTATCTCAACGTTCTCAAATGCTGTCAACTCGGGGAACAAGCGAAGTTCCTGGAAAAGCATAGCCATTTCATTTTTTCTTAGATTAACCCAGTCCTTCTTTCCAAGGCCTCTTATGTTGTGCGAATCAAAAGTTATCGTTCCCGTGTAATCATGCCGGAAGCCCAACAAATAACTGCAAAGCGTAGACTTGCCTGTTCCGGAAGCGGCTTCAATCAGATATGCTTTGCCACGTTCAAAGCAAATGTCACTTTTCCAAACATCGCTGCGCAATTCTTTAAAATCGGCAAACACGTTAGGACAAACATTCTGTATTTCAATCTTATCCATGCATTTTTTATCTAAGGTGCTTTTGCTGTGAACACAAATCAGACAAGCCGCGTTACAGACCCACAAAAGTACTCATTTAGATACAAACGGCAAATCCGATTAATCTATCATTTTGTTTAAACAGTTAGATTTTCAAATTGCCGTTCTCGCATTCGACCTTAAAAAGTTCACGTCTGAATTTGTCTGTCATTTTAAGACAAGTTTTCAAACCGTTTTGAGAGGCGAAAAAATATGTCCGACCTATTTCAAAATACAAGGCACATATTTTAAAATATCTCAGACATATTTTTCTTTCCTCCAAGCAGGCCTTAATACATTGTTTTCCAGTTTTCAAATTTTGAGCATTGAAGGCGTCGATTTTGGCCATATATGCACCGAGAATTCTTCACCATTTTATCATGTGAAAACACCAGTAGGATACTTTATATTTCGCGTGCAAGCCATGCGTCTATGAGACGCCGGGCAAGGCTTACCTTTCCCGGAACGGGCGGCAAATTGTTTGCGCCGAACCATCCGCCCTTATTCAGCTCGGATGTCTGCAACTCCATTTCCCCGCCTTCATAGTCAGCGACGAATCCAACCATCAATCCACACGGATACGGCCATGGCTGGCTTCCGTAATAGCGGATATTTTTAATGCGGATGTTTGTCTCTTCCATTACTTCACGCGCAACGCATTGTTCAAGTGTTTCTCCTGTCTCTACAAAACCGGCCACAAGCCCCATGTAATCAGCGCGGAAGTTTTTGGATTGTACCATCAATATCTTGTCATCACGTTTTACAAGCACAATTATGGCAGTTTGCAGCTGCGGCCAAATCTCGTTCCCGCATTCAACGCAGCGTTTGCTTATATTAGTGCTGTATTTCATTGGTGAACCGCATACTCCGCAATATTTAGTTCTCGTATCCCAATATATCAGTTCCTCCATCTTTCCTGCCATTTCGTATATATCAGGCGGCAGATACTCATAACTGGTTCTTAAAGGCACGAAATCATAACCCTCGGGCGGCACCGTGCTGACAGAAACTTGGAACGCGCGCACCGGTAAGCCTTTGGCGGATTCAAATTCATGTACATGTTCCGTTGTCTCCGGTTTTATTGGCGGTACTTCGCTCTGCGGAATAAGAAATGCGCCGCTTTCGGATTTTTTCAAAAGTATGTCACGACCTCGGAATATATTCCAGATGTAATTTTGTTTTAATTCTTTATTCATAATATAAAGCAAGAGTCATCAGTTACGCGAGTCTACAACGACATAATACAATAATATACAGGCATAAAAAAAAGATGTAGAATCCAAATATAAACGAATTCTACATCTTCATACTTGCCCTTTGGCTTATGTATTAAAATTATATACCTAACGACTTCTGTACAGCCACAAATTTCTCATTGGCTGCAGCTTTAGCGTTGTCAAAACACTTCGGGCAACCCATTTCGCCGCCCACTTCGATATAAAATTTTATCTTCGGCTCCGTTCCCGATGGGCGCACACTAACCTTTGTGCCGTCTGCCGTGAACCACTGCAATACATTGCTCGGCTCAGGCATTTGCAACTCGGTGGAGTTACCGTTGCCGTCTGTTTCTTTCAACGTCTTGAAGTCCTTTACTTTTACAACCGGCGAGCCGGCTATCTCACTAGGAGGATTGGCACGGAAATTATCCATCATTGCCTTGATTTCATCCGCCCCCGTCTTTCCGGGTTTAACAACATTGATTGTTTTGTTCAATTTGAAACCATATTCAACGTATATATCCATCAGCACGTCAAACAAGGTTTTTCCACGATCCTTTGCCCACGCACATATTTCTGCCAATAATGAACAAGCAGAAACTGCGTCTTTATCGCGTACGAAATCTTCAGCCAGGAAGCCGTAACTTTCCTCGCCTCCGCCTATGTATTTCTTTTTCCCCTCACTAAGTCTGATTTCGCGTGCTATCCACTTGAAACCAGTATAGACATCAAGCATTTCTATGTCGTTCTTGCGGGCTATTTCGCTTATGAGTTCCGTGGTAACAATAGTTTTAACAACAAACTCATTGCCTTTCATCTTATTCTGGGCAATCCTGTTGCTAATTATGTAATAAAGGAAAATCATACAAGTTTGATTTCCATCAACTAGCACCCATTTACCTTTGCTGTTCTTACAAGCCATGCCCACCCTGTCTGCGTCAGGATCGCTCGCCATTACGATGTCAGCATCTATTTCCTTTGCCAACTTCAGTGCAAGAGTCAGAGCTTCTGCGTTTTCGGGATTAGGACTAACGACTGTAGGGAAATTGCCGTCTTTGACCATTTGCTCGGACACGCAATTAACATTTTCAAATCCCCATAATTTCAAAGAACGCGGAATCAAATTCATACCTGTTCCGTGAATAGGAGTATATACTATTTTCAAATCCTTTTGACGGGAAATAACTTCTGGATCAATAGAAAGTGTATGAATCTGATTGAGATATTCAGCGTCAATATCTTCACCTATTATTTGAATAATGTTATCGTTACCGGTAAACTTAATATCTTCGGGACGGACTTTATTCACTTCGTCGATAATACCTTGGTCATGCGGGAACAAAACTTGCGCACCGTCGTCCCAATATGCTTTGTACCCGTTATATTCTTTAGGATTATGGGATGCGGTTATTACTATTCCACTCTGACAATGTAAATGACGTATAGCAAAAGAAATTTCGGGCGTGGGACGCATATCGTCAAAAAGATATACTTTTATTCCGTTCGCACTGAAAATCTTTGCTGACGTTTCTGCAAACAAACGGCTATTGTTACGACAATCATGCCCTACGACGACTGATATTTCATCTTTTTCTGCAAAATTCTTCTTCAAATAATTTGCCAGCCCTTGGGTTGCCGCACCTACAGTATATATGTTCATCCTATTGCTACCAGGACCCATTATGCCTCTAAGACCTCCGGTGCCAAACGCCAGGTTTTGATAAAAAGAATCAATAAGGTCTGTCTTATCCTCTTTGTCCAACATTTCGCGCACAGCTTTTTTTGTAACATCGTCGTATACTGGCGAATCTAACCATTGCAGTGCCTTTAATTCACATTGCCTTATCAAATCATTTTGATTTTCCATAATGCTAAATATGTTTATATTAATTCTATCTTTTACTGTTTAGGAACGAGATATTTATCTTTTGTCTGCTCTACTATCGCTTTTTTATAAGTGTCGGGGAATCCCGGGCGATAAACGGTCTTTCCCAATCCCGCTTTTGTGCGTGCAAAAGCACCGTTTTCTTCAGGTTTTATTACCTGATCGTTATATTTTACGACGAGATGAATCCCTAAATTTTTCCATCTTTCGTGCATTTTATTTGCTACTTTGTTTGAATAATCGGTAAGGTATTGTACTGCTTTAATAGGTGATTCACGATAAAGGCCTATTGCTTTATCTTCTATATCCTTCTGTTGTGAAAGGTACATCGAATCCAATTCATTACGCACCATTTCCAAATCACGGAACATCATGGAATAACGTGGATAAACCATGTTTGATATCCAATTACTTACCCAAAAAGCAGAATTCCACGAGAAAGTAACGGCGTCCGCCGTTTCGCGGGCAAAACACTGTGGCACTTGCGTTATACTGCAATACATAGGCGTAAAAGGAACCATGTTTGCATCATCATTTCCAAACCAAAGTATGCCACCTACTGCGTCAGGCATATCGGAGCGCATTTGAGCAACAAAAACAAATGCACTTTGTTGTGTAGAAATAGGACGCTCGTTGAAGTATTCTTTGCCGTTATATTCCCATGTCAAAGGTGTAGGACGATAAGGAGAACAGTACATTCCGGCTCCTAAATCGTTGGTAATATCAAAAGGTGTTCCCTCATAATGGTCGCGCATACAGTTCATCAAATCGTGAACGGAAAGTTTGCGCTTTGGCTTTATATATAAAGGCATAGGTTCTGCTTTCAAATCTTTGCCTGAAGCATAGTCCAAATAGTTGTTCATGCCGTCACACCAGTGATTAAAAAAACTCCAAACGCGTGCTTCGCAAAAGCGCAAACCGCTGAAATCTGCAGGACAATATATGTTTGCAAAATCAAAGTCTTCGTCTTTTCCGCTGAAATATCCTTTTTTTCGTGCGAACTTTATTACATCTTTAGAATACATTACATTCTCCTTGTCTTTGAGATCAAACTTATGTATTCTACTTTGATTGGCATGCGCACTTATGCAGTCATCAGGTATACGTACAGCCACCCATACAGCACCTTTTTCATCAGGTCCTTTACCTATCATCTCTAAAATCCAGGCCTCGTTCTTATCCGCTATAGAAAAACTCTCGCCTTCGCTACAATAGCCATATTTCTCAACCAACGAAGTCATGACTTCAATGGCTTCACTGGCTGTACGAGAACGTTGCAAAGCTATGAAAATCAAACTTCCGTAATCTAAAAGTCCTTTTTCGTTTACTAGTTCCTCTCTTCCGCCGAATGTAGTTTCTCCTATTGCGACCTGATGTTCATTTATATTTCCTACAACATTATATGTAATTGGTGCCTCCGGTATTTCGCCTAAATACTCATTTGTATCCCAGCAACGAACTTCGCGCATTTCATCTGCAGAATGTTTACCTGCAGAAAAATGCCACAACGAGCCATACATACCATAATCGTCAGCAGCATAAGTAATCATAACCGAGCCATCGGATGACGCGTCTTTACCAACTATAAAATTTGTACAACTGTACGAAACCGGTATAAACAAAAAAAAGGATAATATGGTAAGAATTATTTTTTTCTTATTGATATTTAAGTTCATACTTACGTGTTTAATTGCTTTATTCAGCATGCTTTAAATGAAATATCCAAGCTCTTTACAGAATGTGTCAGTGCACCAACAGATATATAATCAACTCCACATTCTGCATAACTTCTAATCGTATCCAAAGTTATACCGCCGCTAGACTCTATTTCGTATTTTCCACCTATCAAGTCAACAGCCATTCGTGTGTCTTCTACAGAAAAATTATCTAACATTATACGGTTGACACCACCATGTTCGAGAACTTGATTGAGTTCATCTATAGAACGAACCTCTATTTCTATTTTCAAATCTTTATTTTTGGCTTCTAAATACTCGTGGCAGCGATCAATCGCATTCGATATTCCGCCAGCAAAATCGACATGATTATCTTTTAATAAGATCATATCGAATAAGCCGATTCTGTGATTTTCGCCACCTCCTATTTTAACAGCCATCTTTTCAAGTATCCTCATTCCGGGAGTCGTCTTACGAGTGTCCAAAACTTTAGCCTTTGTTCCTTTCAACAATTCCATATATTTATGTGTTATTGTTGCTATTCCGCTCATTCGTTGAACTATATTTAGCATAAGACGTTCGGTTTGCAAAAGGCTTCTTACGCTGCCTTCAACAACCATTGCCACATCTCCAGGTTTGACTTTTGTTCCGTCGTTTATCAAAATTTCGACTTTCAATGTTGAATCAAATCTATTGAATACTTCTTCCGCAATCTTTACGCCGGCAAGTATTCCTTCTTCTTTTATAATCATACGGGACTTTCCACGAGCTTCTTCTGGAATACAGCATAATGTTGTATGATCTCCATCACCAATATCTTCTGCAAAAGACAAGTCTATAAGTTTGTCCACTAATTCCTTTTCTGTATACATCCTCTTAAATTTTAATTGTTAGCAAAAATACAAAGAACTAATGAAAGAATAAGTTAATACGGATAGATATTGTTTTACATCTTGTCGTTCTTACTAATAGAACATCGTGCTACTGCCATTGTTTGAGACTACAACTTTGTTCTATTTCGCATTCAATATCATCAGGAAGCATATAGAAGAAATCCATTCCCGTTATTTTTTCAACCTTGTCAACACAAACAACCGCTTCATTAATGTTTTGCTTTGTCGATGTGTTTTTAAAAATAAAGGCTATAGCTTGATGTCCTTTTTTCCCTTTTGTATAAATACATTTGAAAAAAGAATCCGGTACCATTATAATGTGTTCGCGACCTATAGATTTACTTTTTCCACTAAATATTGGGCCACAAACTATATATACCTTCTTGTATTTTTCAGCCCACCGTCTGCATGCTCTTTCGACCTTTTCCCATCCGCCTGCATTAAGTTCATGGTTCTGCGGACAAATATTACTCATATAAAAGCATTCACGCATTGCACGTGCGCTGAATTTCATATCAGCAGCAGGTGCCATATGGCCACGGTCGTATCCACAACCTTTGTAATCTTCTGAAACAACGCGGTGCATTAATGGAAGATCCGGATCCTCGTAAAAGTCCTTACTACGTGACACCTTGCCGGACAGTTCATCATCCGTAAGACACCATGCAACCCAGTCCGGCTGATTTGTCATCTTATTAAATGAAACAGTATATGCTTTACGCTTCAACAACAAACTTTGGGTATTCTTTGGTGCAAGTGGTATCTCTAAGCCTTTAATATTTTCATTTTCTTCGTTTGCAACATCCTCGGCATTTTCTTTAATCTTAGCAGACTGTTGCTCCGGAAATGGATTCAAATTTGTGTTTCGATTGGAAACAACGACTTCTTTTCTTGTAATGTTTTTATTATCTTCTTTATATTTGTCAGCTAAGACTATTATACTACAAACAAATACAATAACTATATATACAAACTTTTTCCGTAGCATGTTATAAACGAAAAGTAATTTCACTCACTTAAAACGAGTAATTAAAAGCAAGCGACCACAGTTCTTTGAATTGGAAAAATTCAGATTTCCCGTCTTTGTAATAAGTATCATCAAAACGAGGATATAAATACAACTGTGTATTAAGATACTTGTTAAACGAAAATTTTGTTGTGTTCTCTATATCAACCTGAACACGTTCATAATTGGTGTAATAATATATACGACAGGTTTGCGATACATTTTTAAATATATTCCACGTATAATTAATCGTTATAGTAGAACCAAACTCCGTATCAGAACTATGAGGTGCTCTTATCCCATAATTTCCTCGCAAATTATTCCTGTCTACATACTTGAAATTATACGACAAAGCACCAATATTTGCCGACAAATTAAAATTCTTGACATTAAGCTTATACTCCATACCTATTGAAAAATTGGACGTGAGCGGAGATAAAAAGTCCGAATTTACATAATCACTGTTTGCGCTGTAATTCGGGTAAAATTGCGTCTGTGTCTGTAGTAAGAATGTATAATACCAATTTTTAAACGCTTGCAAGCCTAATTTGTTCGACATAAAAATCTTATCGTCGTTCGTGCGATACCTATGCTTCTTATCATCCTTGTATTCAAGGAATCCTAAGCGTAATTCGAGAGAGTTTTCAAAAATCAACTTTGACTTATTGTTATAATTAGCTCTTAAATTAGCCGTTGACAAGAAAGAATGGTTACTATTACCACCTTGATACCAATTGTCGGAAATATAGCTTTGCGAGAACTGTAAAGAGAAAGAACCGCCGAAAGACCAAAAATTCGGTTTACGAGTAACTACATTTATTGTAGCATCATCAAGCCCCAAATCTATTTTATTATCAGCAGGCGTTATCTTTATATTCTCCTTTACAGGAGGCGATTTTATATCCGCACGAATTCCTTCTGCGTTAGATATGTCCTGCTCCGTTATTGTTGTAAGCCAAGGCCGCTGTGTATACACCCACATTAAATTACGCGTAATAACAGATGACAAGCTGTCTTCTAAAGCAACCGGCATTTTTATTTTCAACGGATTGTCTGAATGTATACGCTTCGGAGTCCAGTTGCAAGCCATAACATTTTTAACCGGGAAATAATAAAATGTCGGCGTCAGCACCAAAGGATAGTAATAAGGATTATTCAGAACGCTCTCAACTTCAGTTAGGGTATCCGCTTTAATTATAGTCTGTAAGGTATCAATATATTTTTTTACAACCAGTTCATTATATGAGAGCTGCTTTGATGTCTGCCGACGTTGTAAATGCGACTGTGCAGACGCATAGCAAAAATTTAAGAACAATACAATAACTAAAAAAGAAAGCCTCATTTCTGACACAGGGGATAATATCATATTGCAAAGGTAATTTATTTTATCGTTGTCACAACCACATAGACTAAAAATTTGTATTTTTGCAAGCAATTTGGTATTTATTACGCTAAATAGATAAAACCAAACAAATGAACGAAAAGTCTTAAATTAAAAATATTATCGACGTGGCTAAAACAAAGTATATATTCGTAACCGGCGGTGTCGCTTCTTCATTGGGAAAAGGTATTATTTCGTCTTCGATAGGAAAACTATTACAAGCGAGAGGGTACAACATAACGATACAGAAATTCGACCCTTATATTAATATTGACCCGGGTACACTGAATCCTTATGAACATGGAGAATGTTATGTAACAGCAGACGGGCAAGAAACCGATTTGGATTTAGGACACTACGAACGTTTTACCGGAATAAAAACCACTAGGCAAAACAACATAACGACCGGACGTATATACCAGAGCGTTATCGAAAAAGAACGGCGCGGAGATTACTTAGGAAAGACTATACAAGTAGTTCCGCATATAACCGACGAAATAAAAAGAGACATCCTGTATTTAGGGAACAAGTACCATTTTGATTTTGTAATAACAGAAATCGGCGGAACGGTCGGCGATATTGAAGGCCTGCCTTTCCTCGAAGCCATTCGTCAATTAAAATGGGAATTAGGACGTGACGCTATATGCGTGCACCTTACTTACGTTCCGTATCTTTCCGCAGCCAAAGAATTGAAAACCAAGCCCACGCAACACTCCGTGAAAGAGTTGCAGAGTTTAGGAATACAGCCTGACATCATAGTCTTGAGAGCAGAGCACGAACTTAATGAAGGTCTACGCAAGAAAGTTGCCAGTTTCTGCAATGTTGATTTCAATGCCGTTGTTCAAAGCATTGACCTACCTACAATATACGAAGTGCCATTAAGCATGCAAGCCCAAGGACTCGATTCTACCATTTTGCGTAAAATGGGAATAGAACCAGGAGAAACGCCGGGACTTGGCCCATGGAGAGCATTTTTGGAACGCCGCCATAAAGCAACCAAAGTTGTTAACATAGGGCTTGTTGGGAAATACGACTTACAGGACGCTTATAAGAGTATACTTGAATCATTGTCACAAGCCGGAACATATAACGACCGCAAAGTTGTTCCTTGCTTCATAAACAGCGAAAAACTCTTCAATAACAATGTTGAAGAAAAGCTGAAAAACATGGATGGAATCGTTATCTGTCCGGGATTTGGACAAAGAGGTATCGAAGGAAAAATTGTAGCAGCAAAATATTGCAGAGAGCACAACATTCCAACATTCGGTATTTGCTTAGGAATGCAAATGATGGTCGTTGAATATGCACGCGATGTCTTGGGATACGAAGACGCAAATAGCGTAGAAATGGACGAAAAGACACAGCACAACGTCATCGACCTTATGGAAGAACAGAAAAACATAACGAATTTAGGCGGTACCATGCGTTTAGGAGCATACAAATGCGTACTTGACGAAAACAGTTTGGTTTACAATGCCTACAAGGTAAAAGAAATAGAGGAACGCCACCGCCACAGGTATGAATTCAATAATACATACCGCAAAGAATTTGAACAGGCAGGAATGAAGTGCGTTGGTGTAAATCCTGAAACGAATCTGGTAGAAATAGTAGAAGTACCCTCACTATCCTGGTATGTAGGAACACAATTCCATCCAGAATACAGCAGTACTGTTTTGCACCCTCATCCACTATTCCTAAACTTTATCAAAGCTGTGATTGCCAACAAATCCGAAAAAAAGCAACCGGAATAAACATTCTCCTTTATACACAAATTGCAAAGACAAGATAAATAGCATAACAGATATTGTATAAATAACATCGAGATTTATCCCTCAATCATTATACACTTCCCGGGACGTAAGAAAAAATATGTCTGACCTATTTTAAAATATCTCAGACATATTTCAAAATACCTCAGAGATATTTTTACCGAAGTCCTTTTTAACAACAGAGCATTCCAGACAAGTGACAGAAAAACCACAATAAACATTATCACCAAAACCACAGTTAATTTTCAATACACACAAAATAATGGACAAGAATACTGTTATAGGATTTGTACTAATAATAGCAGTTTTAATAGGTTTTAGCTATTTCAACAGCCCAAGTAAAGAAGAAATAGAACAAATACAAAAGCAGGAAACTGCGGCTGCTGCCCAAGCTGACAAACAAAAGAAAGATGTTGCCGAACTGCAAGCTGAAAATCAAAAACATAATGCAGATACTACTTTCATTCGTAACAGTACAAAACCAACACTCACATATTTAAAAAATGAAGATATATCTATTGGTATAAGTTCAAAAGGTGGCGAAATAGGTGTTGCAGTTTTAAAAGATTACAAAGACCAGCAAAAAAATCCATTAGAGTTATACAACAACAAAGACGCAAGTTTGAATTTCATTTTTACAGGCAAAAACGACAACATACAAACATCGGATCTTGACTTTACACCCAGCAACGTTACGGACTCCACAGTAACAATGACAGCACAGTCTGTTGACGGTGGAAAAATAATTTTCGACTATAAACTCGACGAAAATTATTTGCTGCACCTAACGGTGAAAGCCGAATCAATGCAAAAATATTTACTGCCTACATCCAAGGTAATGGGAGTAGAATGGAACGAAAAACTAAAGCAGCAAGAACGTGGATACAAATTTGAGAACCAATATACTGCACTTACATATAAAATAAAGGATGAAGGAACAGACAGACTCAGTACCGCAGAAGAAGATGAGCAGTCGCTAAATGAAAAGCTTGATTGGATATCGTTCAAAGGGCAATTCTTCGGCGTTACTTTAATTGCCAAACAAGAGTTCAACAAAGCAGAACTACAAAGCAATCTGGAAGAAGAAGGCTCCGGATATTTGAAAAACTATAAAGCACAAACAGAAACGTTTTTCGACCCTACCGGAAAGCAACCTACCGAATTCATTTTTTATTTAGGTCCCAACAAATTCCGCACACTGCAAAAAGTTGACAAAATAGTGGGCGTAGACAAGGATTTAAAGTTGGAACAACTTGTTTATTTAGGTTGGCCGTTATTCAGGTATATCAACAGATATTTCACTATATACGTGTTCGACTGGCTTACCAACTTAGGATTATCAATGGGTATTGTTCTTCTTTTGATCACTATCCTACTGCGCATAATCGTATATGTTCCCACGAGAAAAAGCGTATTAAGTTCTGCAAAAATGCGGTTGCTAAAGCCCAAATTGGATGAAATAATCGCAAAATACCCTAATCCTGAAGACAATCTAAAAAAGCAACAGGAAATAATGGCCACATATAGCAAATATGGTGTTAGCCCAATGGGAGGCTGCCTGCCAATGCTTATTCAAATGCCTATTTGGATTGCCATGTTTAATTTCATTCCTAACGCAATTGAATTGCGTCAACAGAGTTTCCTATGGGTAGACGACCTTTCTACGTATGATCCCATTATAACTTTTGACAGTCCTATATGGCTTATCGGTGACCACATCAGTGCATTCTGCCTGCTGTTCTGTTGCACCAATATATTATATAGCGTAATGAGTATGAGAATGCAGAAAGACATGATGGTCGGACAGCAAGCAGACCAAATGAAAATAATGCGTTGGATGATGTACCTCATGCCTGTTATGTTCTTCTTTATATTTAACGATTACTCGGCAGGTCTTAACTACTACTATTTCATTTCACTGCTATTCAGTGCTCTTACCATGTGGGTTTTGAGAAAAACAATAAACGAAAAGAAACTCATGGAACAACTTGAGGCAAATTACAAAGCCAACAAGGAAAATCCCAAAAAAGTAAGTGGCATGGCTGCACGATTAGAGGCATTACAAAAGCGACAGGAAGAGTTATTAAAACAACAACATAGAAAATGAAACTAGCTAAATCATTTATAGTATCGATAGCTTTTATGTGTAGTTTTACGATAGCAACGAAAGCCTACGCGAATAACAACAATCTGCCAACCGACAGATTAACACCCGAACTGCTTTGGTCAATGGGAAGAATAGGCAGCACAGTGCTATCGCCCGACAAGACAAACATACTTTATACCGTAACAACATATAATATTTCTGAGAACAGAGGATACTCAGCAATATATATACTAAACAGTGAAACAAAAGAAACGAAGAAACTCACTGTCAACACCTCAAAAAGCGAGTCTGACGCGAATTTCATAGAAAACGGTAGAAAAATTGTATTCCTCTGCGCTGATGACAATGGCACGAGTCAGCTTTGGATGATGAACACCGACGGTTCAAACCGCAAATGCATTTCAAGCGAGAAAACAGACGTTAATGGGTATCTTTTTTCACCGGACGAGAAAAATGTTGTACTTATACACGATGTTCCCACTGAAACATCAATAATAAAGAATGACGACGACCTTCCAAAAGCAACAGGGATGGTTATCAATGAGCTCATGTACAAACATTGGGACAGATATGTACGTTCCGTACCTCATCCCTTTATTGCTAATTTTGACGGATCACAAATAACCAATGCTCGCGACATATTGGACGGACAGCCATACGAAAGCCCTATGTGCCCATTTGGTGGAATAGAAGAATTTGCATGGAGTCCGGACTCCAAGTCACTGGCTTACGTCATGCGAAAGAAAACCGGCCGCGATTATGCGATAAGTACTGACAGTGATATTTTCCTTTACAATTTGGAAACAGGCAAAACAAAAAACCTATGTAAACCTGAAAATTATAAAGCACCAGTAGTTAATGCAACATCTTCGTTAAAACATCAAATACAATACAACGAAAATGAAGATTACAATTTAGGCTACGACGATAAACCTAAATTTTCTCCAAACGGGAAATACATAGCGTGGACGAGCATGAAACACGACGGTTACGAAAGCGACCGTACGCGTTTATGTGTGTTTGAGTTTTCTACCGGCAGCAAAACTTACGTTACCGAAACGTTCGACAGCGGAGTCAATGATTTCGTATGGGACGATAACTCTAAGGAACTTTATTTTTCTGGTGTCTGGCATGGAAAGACAAACCTTTACAAAACGAATTTAAAAGGTGAAGTAAGCAAAATAACGGACGAAGTATGCGATTACACCTTAGTTGATGTTGATTCCCGCCAAAACAAACTCCTGACTAAGAAGCAAAGCATGAGCATGGCGGACGATATATTTTTTGTTGATATCAAGAAAGGAACATCCTACCAGCTCACAAACATAAACGAATCCATATACAACAAACTTACTTTCGGCGAAGTAAAAGAACGCTGGGTTAAGACTGTTGACGGCAAACAGGAACTATGTTGGGTCATATACCCTCCTCATTTCGACAAGAACAAGAAATACCCCACTCTGCTCTTTTGTGAAGGTGGCCCTCAATCTCCAGTAAGCCAATTCTGGAGTTATCGCTGGAATTTCCAGATAATGGCAGCAAACGGTTACATCATCATAGCGCCTAACCGTAGAGGTTTGCCTGGTTTCGGCTATGAATGGCTTACACAAATTTCCGGAGACTACACAGGCTTGTGCATGAAAGATTATTTGTCGGCCATTGACGATATTTGCAAAGAGCCTTATGTCGACAAAGACCGTTTAGGTTGCGTTGGTGCCAGCTTTGGCGGCTATAGCGTGTATTGGTTGGCTGGTAATCACGACAAACGCTTCAAATGCTTTATCGCCCACGACGGTATATTCAACACGCAGCAGCAATACTTAGAAACCGAAGAGATGTGGTTCCCTAATTGGGATATGGGCTCTGCCCCGTGGGTAAAACCAGGCGGCGAAATGCAAAAGGTATACAGCGAATCGCCCCACTTGTTCGTTGACAAATGGGACACGCCAATCTTGTGTATACATGGGCAAAAGGACTTCCGCATTGAATACACTCAAGCAGAATCGGCATTCAACGCAGCACGCTTGCGCGGTATACCTGCGCAGTTGCTTTTGTTTCCTGACGAAAACCACTGGGTTTTGAAACCGCAGAATGCTATATTATGGCAACGAACATTCTTCAGGTGGTTGGATAAATGGCTGAAAAACTAAAACTACTTAATATTATTTTACCATGAACAAATTAAACGATAACATAGTTGCTCGCTGGGGTGCACTGTTCATTGTAGCATTTACAATGATGGCAGCATATTACGTAAACGATGTAATGGCCCCGCTTAAATCTATGCTTGAAGAGGATTTAAGGTGGTCCAGCAGCGACTTCGGAATTTTCACCGGGGCATACAGTTTCCTGAATGTGTTCCTTCTTATGCTGATATGGGGAGGCTTGATTCTCGACAGATTCGGCATACGTTTCACTGGCAAACTGGCTGTTGTGCTAATGGTTCTCGGAACAAGCATGGAATATTATGCCATTACTGTTTTAGGCGGCACACAGGACATTCTGTTTGGCTTTAAGAAAGACGTTTTAATAGCTTCGGCCGGATATTCCATATTCGGTGTCGGCGCTGAGGTAGCCGGCATTACGGTAACAAAAATCATAGCCAAATGGTTTCATGGCAAGGAAATGGCACTCGCTATGGGAATACAAGTAGCTTTGGCCCGAATTGGTTCACAGGCTGCATACGCAGTAGCCATACCGGTTGCTAATGCCTATAGCCTCCCCACTCCTCTTTTTATCGGACTGATTTTACTGTTCGGAGGCATGATTTCTTTCATTTGCTTTACTTTCATGGACAAGAAACTGGACAAGCAGGTAAAATTAGATGACAACAGTTCTGCCGAGGACAAATTTTCTTTCAAGGACGTGAAAGCCGTAATTTCAAACAAAGGTTTCTGGCTTATTGCCATACTCTGCGTTCTGTTCTACTCATGCGTGTTCCCATTCCAGAAGTTCGCCACCGAATTAATGACAACGAAATATGGTGTAAGCGAATCCATTGCAGGCACATTTGCAGGCCTGCCTGCCCTTGGAGCATTGATACTTACACCTATCTTCGGAGGATTTATCGACAAAAAAGGCAAGGCGGCTTCAATCATGATGTTCGGTGCAATGCTGCTGATTCTCGTACACGGCATTTACTCTATTCCGTTTATAAAAGCACAATGGGTTGCCATTGGACTTATGATTATATTAGGAATCGCATTCTCGCTCGTACCCTCGGCCATGTGGCCTTCGGTAGCCAAAATTTTCCCGGTCAAGCAGTTGGGAACGGCATACGCCCTTATATTTTTCATTCAGAATATCGGCTTATGGGGAGTGCCTGCATTGATAGGAGTCGTGCTCGACAATTATTGTGTAGTGCAAAGCAGCAACAAAGGTAATTTATACGACTACACCCTGCCCATGTGCATTTTCACTTTCATAGCAATTTTGTCATTCCTTGTAGCATTCCTTCTAAAACTTGCCGACAAGAAGTACAAATACGAACTTGAAAAACCAAGCATACACGAGTAAGACACGCCCGGCTACCGTCACAACAAAGTCTCCCGTCAGCTAATGTCTGCTTTTTTAAGACAAGTTTCAAAGCAGTTTTCATAAGGCAAAAAATATGTCTGACATAATTCAAAATATGTCAGACATATTTTAAAATTCCGGCCTTGTATTTTTTCTTTCCTCCTAAGGAGGTATAACCACCTGAAAATTAGTTTTCACTTTTTCCTCGATTAATTCGCGTTTTTAGTCGTCATTTCCCGATTATTTTAATTTATAATTGCCATAATGTTGGTAAAATAGGAATATAAACGTATCTTTGTTTAGATTTATCCTATAATATACGATATTTGTTTCTTTGTGCCATGAAAATAAGTTTGCTGCAAAATAACATTACGTGGGCCGCCCCCGTAAACAACCACAAACACATAGAACAGTTGCTATCTAAAGCAGATGTCGCAGATTTGTATGTCCTGCCTGAAATGTTCTCAACCGGATTTTGCACAAAACCGGAAAACATAGCAGAACCACTGCCATGCAAAACCGTCGAATGGATGTGCACAACAGCCAAAGAAAAAGGTTGCGCACTCGCAGGCAGCGTTGCGGTATTCGACGGTACGAATTATTTCAACCGCTTTTATTTCATCACACCCAATGGTATTGAAGCGTACTACGACAAGAAGCACTTGTTTACATACGGAGGTGAACATTTGCATTTTACCCCCGGAAAAAACCGTGTAATTGTCAACTACAAAGGCGTCAGGATACTGCTGCAAACATGCTACGACCTACGGTTTCCTGTATGGTCACGCAATCGTGGCGACTACGACATGATAATATACGTAGCCAGTTGGCCTACACCGAGAGTAAATGCCTGGAGCGCACTGTTAAGAGCGCGTGCCATAGAAAACCAATGTTACGTAGCCGGGGTAAACCGCGTTGGCACAGACCCTTCGTGCGAGTATTGCGGAGGTACAGCCTTGATTGACCCTTATGGAAATACCATGGCAGAATGTAAACGCAATATGGAAGACAACATAAGCGGAGAAATAGAACTGAGCATGTTAGAACAGTTCAGGAAAACATTCCCCGTACAAAACGACGCTGATCCATTTGAAATAAAACAAAACTAAAACATAATAAAATGAGGAAAACATTATTGCTGGGCGATGAAGCCATTGCATTAGGCGCACTGCACGCCGGCATAAAAGGCGTTTACGCATATCCGGGAACGCCCAGCACGGAAATTACCGAATATATCCAGAAATCTCCTTTAAGTGCAGAACGAAAAATACACTGCACTTGGTGCACAAACGAAAAAACCGCAATGGAAGCAGCCTTAGGAATGTCTTATGCAGGCATGCGCAGCATTGTTTGCATGAAACATGTAGGCCTCAATGTTGCAGCCGACGCGTTTGTAAACTCTGCGATAACCGGCGTTAACGGTGGACTTATAGTTATTGTGGCCGATGACCCGTCAATGCATTCTTCCCAGAACGAGCAAGACTCACGTTTTTATGGAAAATTTGCCTTAATTCCTATACTCGAACCTTCTTCGCAACAAGAAGCCTACGAAATGATACAAAAGGCTTTTGAAATATCGGAAGAAGAAAAGCTCCCTATACTATTAAGGATTACCACCCGCATGGCGCATTCGCGTGCCGTTGTTTCCGTAAAAGACGAAGCGGCTCCGCAGAACAGTCTTCCATGCGCCAACGACCCGGCTTCGTGGGTACTGCTGCCTGCAAACGCACGACGCAGCTATGAAAAATTAACGTCAAAACAAAACCATTTAAAAGACCTGTCATTACAAAGTCCGTTCAACCAACTGTACATCCAGGCGAACGGTAAAAGCGACACAGGAATCATAGCCTGCGGAATTGGATATAATTATGTAAAAGAATATGACAATAACGAGTCTTCCATATTGAAGATTTCACAATATCCTATTCCTGAAACAATGGTCTGCCAGCTTGCAGACAACTGCAAAAAAATATTAGTTGTAGAAGACGGACAACCATTCGTTGAAGAACAAATAAAAGGATTGTTGGGAAAAGATTTTGAAATAAAAGGACGACTTACAGGCGACCTGCCACGCACCGGAGAACTTACTCCCGACAATGTTGCCGCTGCCATGAAAATAAAGTCCTCGCAGTTCTATGCTACCGCAAACAACGTAGTGTCCCGCCCACCTGCATTATGTCGCGGCTGTGGACACAGAGATGTGTATATAGCCTTAAACAAAGTTGCCAAAGAATATCCTAATGCCCGCATTTTTTCAGATATAGGTTGCTATACACTTGGAGCGTTGCCCCCATTTTGTGCAATAGATACATGTGTCGACATGGGCGCCTCTATAACGATGGCTAAGGGTGCTGCCGACGCCGGTGTATTCCCCGCCATATCAGTTATTGGCGATTCTACTTTTACACACAGCGGTATGACGGGTTTGCTGGACGCAGTTAACGACAAGGCAAATATAACAGTAGTTATTTCCGACAACCTGACAACGGCAATGACGGGCGGGCAAGACTCTGCCGGAACATACAAATACGAAGCCATATGCAGAGGCTTAGGTGTATTACCGGAACACATACGGGTAGTGGTTCCGTTGCCCCAAAACATGGAAGAAATAACCCGTATAATCCGTGAAGAAATTGAATACAACGGAGTTTCCGTTATCATTCCACGTCGTGAATGTATTCAGACATTAAACCGTAAGTTAAAACAAAAAAGCTCAAATAAGCAATGAAAAAGGACATAATACTTTCAGGTGTTGGAGGGCAAGGAATACTTACTATCGCAACCATCATAGGCGAAGCAGCAACCAATTCCGGATTAATGCTGAAACAAGCTGAAGTACACGGAATGAGCCAACGTGGCGGAGATGTTCAGTCCAACCTTCGTCTTTCAGATAAAGAAATAGCTTCAGATCTTATAGCTTTAGGATGTGCAGACATGATTATTTCACTTGAACCGATGGAAGCATTACGCTATCTTCCTTACCTGAACAAAAACGGATGGATTATAACGTCTTCGTCTCCTATCAAAAACATACCTAATTATCCAGAAGAAGAAACCTTGCTGGCAGAACTGAAATCATTCGCAAACGTAATACTACTTGACGTTGAAAAAATCGCGAAAGAAAATAATATGCCTAAGTGCTCCAATGTAATACTTCTGGGCGCGGCAGCGCATGTTTTAAACATCATAACACCCGAACAACTACGCGAAGGCATAGGCAGAGTCTTTGCCGCAAAAGGAGGAACAATAGTAGAAATGAACAATAAAGCATTTGATATAGGATTTGAAGTCGCTGGTTCAAAAATAAAGGCATTTTAAATATGAAACATCAAGTATTTGATGATGAATTGGTGAAACGTGTTGTAAAAGAACTAAACATAGCCAATTTATCAAATGCAACAATTGGTGAAATATTATTGGTCGCTTCACGACTGGAAAGCATTACAGGAATACCTTTCATTCGAATGGACCAAGGCTCTCCTGGACTTCCTGCAAACAAAATAGGAATCGAGGCCGAAAAAGCTGCCTTAGACAAAGGCGTAGGCTCGCAGTATCCCGCAGCTGCAGGAGTGCAGGAGCTTAAGGAGCAAGCCTCCCGCTTTGTCAAAGCATTTATAGACATCGATATAAGTGCGCGGTCCTGTATTCCAACGGTTGGAAGCGTAGCTGCTTCTTTTGCTTCTTTTATTGCGTGCACGCAACGTAATAAAGGTCAAAACAAAGTATTGTTCATCGACCCTGGCTTCCCTATTCAAAAATCGCAGTTACGAATAATAGGTGTAGAATGGGAATCTTTCGACATTCATAACTATCGCGGTCAAGCACTCCGTGAGCCATTAGAACGTTACATGCGTAACGGTGACATCGCGGCAATAGTTTATTCAAATCCCAACAATCCTGCATGGATCTGTTTAGAAGAAGAGGAGTTACAAATAATAGGTGAGTTTGCCACGCGCTACAACGCTACAGTTTTAGAAGATATGGCATATTTCTGTATGGATTTCCGCCAGGATTTAGGTAAACCATATCAGCCGCCCTATCCTCCAACAGTGGCACGGTATACTGATAATTACATTATAATGCTTTCATCGTCTAAAATATTCAGCTATGCCGGCCAGAGAATGGCTTTGGCTTGTATATCCGACAAACTGTTTGACACCTATTACCCTGCGTTAGCCGAAAGATATGAAGACTCCGGTATATTCGGACAAACTTTTATTGCCTCAATATTGTACATGATAACAAGTGGCTGCACGGCTTCAACACAATACGGGTATGCAGAAATGTTACGTGCCGCATGCGACGGAGAGATTGATTTCGTTTCCGACACTCACGAATATGCAGTAAGGGCAAACCGCATGAAGAAAATATTTACCGATAATGGTTTTCATATAGTATACGATTACGATGTTACACGCCCTGTTGGAGATGGCTTCTTCTTTACCATAGGTTATGGAAACATGAGCGGCGGCGAATTACTTTGCGAACTGCTTCATTACGGAGTAAGTTGTATAAACCTGTCTACAACAGGAAGCGAACAGCATGGCGTGCGTGCGTGCACTTCACGTATGCGAGAAGACCTGTATCCTATTATGGAAGAACGCATGAGAGCATTTCATGAAGACCACCCGATAAACAATTAAAAAAACTAATCATACAACTCATGATTTGGAATAAAAACAAAGAATGCATGAGTCGCGATGAGATGAGCGACTTGCAAGGCAAACGCTTGCATAAGTTAGTTGATCTGGTATATCACAATGTACCTTTCTACAGGAACAAAATGCAAGAAATGGATTTGTCGCCTGAAGACATACAAACAATCGAGGATATAGTGAAATTGCCATTTACCACCAAACAAGACCTGCGCGACAATTATCCTACAGGACTTCAATCGGCTTCACAATCTGAAATAGTAAGAATACATGCTTCTTCGGGTACTACAGGGAATCCCACGGTAGTAGGCTACACAAGGCGCGACATTGAAATCTGGAAAGAAAGCGCGGCGCGTTGCCTAACGGCCTACGGAGTAACACGTAACGATATATTCTCAGTAGGATACGGCTATGGTTTGTTTACCGGCGGCTTGGGAGCGCATTATGGCGTAGAACACATTGGCGCCACAGTTATACCTACTTCTACCGGTAACACAGAGAAACATCTCCGCCTGCTGCGAGACCTTGGCGTCACCGGCATTGCCTGCACCCCCTCGTATGCACTGTATCTGGCCGAAGCAATGGAAAAACACGGCATGACAAAAGACGACATCAAGCTTCGCATTGGAGCTTTCGGCGCAGAGCCGTGGACAGAAAACATGCGCCACGAGATAGAGGAACGTTTGGGGCTTAATGCATACAACCTTTACGGACTGAGCGAAATCATAGGTCCGGGAGTGGCATACGAATGTGAATGCAAAAACGGTTCTCACATTGCCGAAGACCATTTCTACCCCGAAATCATAAACCCCGATACGCTAGAAGTTCTGCCGCGCGGCCAAGTGGGCGAACTCGTTTTCACAACCCTGACCAAGACAGGTATGCCGCTACTCAGGTATCGAACCAAAGACCTCACCGAGCTGCTGGAAGGCGATTGCCCCTGCGGAAGGACATGCGTACGCATGAGCCGGATTTTGGGCAGAAGCGACGACATGCTTATTATCCGCGGAATAAACGTGTTCCCCTCGCAAGTTGAAAGCGTCATACTCGACCTGCCGGAGTTTGAACCGCGATATATGCTGGTTGTCGACCGCAAAAACAACCTCGATACGTTGCAGGTGCAGGTTGAAGTGCGCAAAGATTATTTTTGCGACGAAATGGGCATGATGTTGCAGCTCAAAAAGAAGTTGTCCGACCGTCTGAAAAGCGTGCTCTCGATAAGTGCCGATGTCAAACTAATGGAACCCAACAGCATACCGCGCAGTGAAGGTAAAAGCGTGCGAGTAATTGACAACCGAGTTTTGAAATAATAAAAACGCTACAACTATGATAATAAAACAAATCTCCGTTTTCCTTGAAAACAAAAGCGGTCGGATAAACGATGTGGCAAAAGCTTTGGCAGCCAACAACATCAACATGCAGGCATTCAGCATGGCCGAGACTACAGACTTCGGAATACTCCGTCTCATTGTTTCCGACGTTGACAAAGCGGTTGAAGTACTGAGAAACGCAAACTTTGCAGTCATACTTACCGACGTAGTATGTATCAGTTGCCCCAACGTGCCGGGAGCTTTATCGAAAATTCTCGAGAGCCTGGCTAAGAAAGATATTTTTATTGAATACATGTATGCTTTCTCCGAAGGCAAAACGGCAAACACGGTAATAAGGCCGAACGATTTGAACCGTTGCATAGAAGTGCTCCGCGCAGACCATTGCAACATCATATCGAACAGCGACTTTTAGCTTACCATACAGGCGCAGGCTTTAACAAAATCCGCATTCTCCCGGCCCGACGAAACAATGCCCAAGAAAATGAAAAACCGACACGGAAATGTCTGTGCTCGGGCAGGAAAAAGTGAAAACTGATTTTCAGTACGTTTACCCCACATGGGAGCTAAGAAAAAATATCTCAGAGATAATTCAAAATATGTCTGACATAATTCGAAATATGTCAGACATATTTTTTTCCCCGTGAAAACCCGTTTGAAAACCGCCCCAAAAACGCAGACAAAAACGGCCGTTCCGTTCCCTTCTGTACTTTCTATTTAATTCGCATTTTGTGTTTTGTGCCGAAAATCGTAATTTCGTACTCGGTATTTGAACTCACGCCACTCTGAACATGGGATTATTCTACAAAGCAAACAAAGGCCATTTAATTGACTTTACATTAGAACTTAAAGGCGAATGGTATAATGAGATACGCGAAGAAACACGTTCGCGTTTCCTTGCTCCCGAATGGTACGCGCAAAGCGGCGTGGAAATAGTGTGGCCTACCGAAGAAACCGACTGGGCATACATGCTTGACGAAGTGACGGAAGTGTACATACGCATGACTTACGAGATAGCTTCGCGCGAAAGACTCTTAATTGTAACGTCCGCTCCGGAAAAAATCGGCGTAATACTCAAACGCCACATGCCCGCCAAAGCTTTGGACAATATCACAATAGCCGAAAGTGAAATAAACGACACTTGGGCACGTGACACCGGTTTCCTTACCGTCCTCGGGCCAAATGGCGCCGAGCTCATGGATTTTAAATTCAACGGTTGGGGAAACAAATTCGAAGCCTCAAAGGACAACGCCATAAACCGCAACCTTTTCGGCAACAACTATTTCAAAGGCACTTACACTGACTGCAATAACTATGTGCTCGAAGGCGGCTCAATCGAAGTGGACGCGCAAGGCTCGTTGCTTACCACAGAAAGTTGCCTGCTTACACCGACAAGAAACCCGCAATTGAACAAGGCGGACATAGAAATAAAACTCAAGCGATTCTTCAACGTTTCCAACATTCTATGGCTGAGCCATGGGCATTTGGAAGGGGACGACACCGACGGGCACATAGACACGCTGGCTCGCTTATGCCCGCAAGGGAAAATCGCATACGTAAAATGCTACGACAAGGGCGACAGCCATTACGAAAGCCTCAGCCTTATGGAAAAAGAATTGCAATCGTTCCGGCAACCCTCGGGTGAGCCTTACGAATTGGTTCCCCTACCCTTGCCCGAACCCGTCTATGCTCCGGCGGATGAAAACGAGAACAGCGAAAGGCTGCCGGCCACATACGCGAACTATCTTATCATTAACAACGCTGTCCTCCTGCCTGTTTACAACCAGCCGGAAAACGACGAAACAGCGGCAAAGGCCATACAGCGACTCTTTCCGCGCTATGAAGTTGTTCGCATACCTTGCCTTCCATTGCTTCGGCAGCACGGCTCGCTGCATTGCTCTACCATGCAGTTCCCGGCAAACGTATTAAACACAAAGGCGGAAAATAAAGCCGACAATTAAATAGACATCCATACTCCTGCACAAATGAAAGAGAACATATTAAAAGTAGGACTTGTACAACAGTCCAACACTGAAAACATACAGCACAACAAAGCAAAGTTGGAACACAACATCCGCGAACTTGCCGAAAAAGGAGCGCAGCTTGTGGTACTTCAAGAATTGCACAACTCATTGTATTTTTGTCAAACCGAGGATGTTGATAAATTCGACTTGGCAGAGCCTATACCCGGGCCTTCTACAGAATTCTATTCAAAAATAGCAGCCGAATGTAACATTGTTTTGGTTACATCGCTATTCGAGAGGCGCGCAGCCGGAGTATACCACAATACGGCCGTAGTCTTTGAAAAAGACGGAACTGTTGCAGGCTTGTATCGCAAAATGCACATTCCCGACGACCCGGGTTACTACGAAAAATTCTATTTCACACCCGGGGACATAGGCTTCAAACCAATCAATACTTCAGTAGGCAAGCTCGGCGTTCAAGTATGTTGGGACCAATGGTTCCCGGAAGGAGCACGTCTAATGGCGCTCCAAGGGGCAGACATATTAATATATCCCACAGCCATAGGCTACGAACCCGGCGACTTGAAAGAAGAACAGGAGCGGCAACGCGAAGCCTGGATAACTGTGCAGCGGGGACACGCAGTGGCCAACGGACTTCCTGTAATTTCTGTAAACAGGACGGGATATGAGAGCGCTCCCTCAGGAAACGGCAACGGAATCCAATTCTGGGGTTCCAGCTTTGTATGCGGCCCGCAAGGAGAGATATTGTCACAGGCTTCCCAAGACAAAGAAGAAAACCTGCTCGTAGAAATAAACCTTACACGTTCCGAGCATGTAAGACGCTGGTGGCCGTACTTGCGCGACAGACGAATAGATAAATTCGAAGGATTGTTAGAGCGTTTTATCGATGCTAAACCATAAAACGGCAAGTAAGGTGCTATGAAAATAATACTCATACTTGTAGGAAAAACCGTTGATTCAAACTTAAAATCCCTCCTTGAAAACTATGCTTCACGCATAGCGCATTACGTGCCTTTCGAGATTAAGATTGTGCCCGAGCCTAAGAACACCTCAAGTCTTACAAACGAAAAGCTGTGTGCTGCTGAAGGAGACTCGATAAAGAAACTGCTGCAAAATGACGACTGGATAATTCTACTTGACGAGCGAGGAAAAGAATACCGTTCCGTTGAATTTGCAGAAAAGCTAAAACGCCAGTGGCATACTCTTTCCAAGCGTCTTGTATTTATAATAGGAGGCCCTTATGGATTCTCTCCTGAAATAAAAGCGATGGCAAACGAATTGATGTCGCTTTCTAAAATGACATTCTCACACCAGATGGTCCGTGTTATTTTTGCGGAACAATTTTATCGTGCCCTTACAATAATAAAAGGAGAACCTTATCACCACGAATAATTGAAGCGTACAACTACCGGCAAGTGGTCACTGAATCCACCAACGTATTTATAACCTTTGTATGTACGCAAAGGTTCGAATCGTCCGTTAATTTCCGTAAGCAGAAAGTCGGGCGCGAAAATACTGCATTGGCTGTATGAAGTATAAAATCTTGATTCATCATCTATCAAACGTCCGTTCACTATAAAATTGTCGAGAAGTTCCCATTCGCCCTTATAACAATACGTACCCTTTACACCATGATTGGCTGTTTTTCCAGACATTAGGTTGTATAAACCATTTTTTTGGGGGTTATCAATATTGCCATATATGTTTTCTGCCTTGAAGCCATGAAGCAAGACCTTGTCGTCAGGCGTGTCGTTAAAATCTCCCGTAACAATAACGTTTGCATTTTCTCTTACTGCCATTATTGAATCTATCTTAGCCCGTATTTGCAGAGCAATCCTCATTCTATATTCACGGCCTTCCTTTCTCCTATCAAGCTTACTTGGAAGATGACAAACAAAAACATCAACCGTATCACCGGTTAATACCATGCCGTTTACGTATAGCACATCGCGGGTCTTTTTATCCGGCAGTCCGCTAAAATCGGGCCGTATGCCTTCGTGACATAGCACCTTGAACGTTTGGGGGTTATATATAAAAGCCACATTCATGCCGCGTATGTCATCACCTTGCGTTATTAAATATTCATAACCTACCCTGCGCAAAGTGCTTATCTTTGTCAAGTATGTAAGAACAGTATCATTCTCTACTTCGCATAAAGCTATCACATCTGGCGGTGCAATATTACCTGCAGCTGCTATTACCTTTGTCAGATTATTTGTCTTTTTCCAGAATTTTTTCCAACTCCAAGCCCTCGGAGCTCCCGGCAGGAAATCGTCATCACTTTTATCCTTATCGTCTATAGGATCAAAAAAATTTTCTGCGTTAAGTTCCATAAAACAAAACGATTCTTGCGCATGCACTCCTTTTGTCATGGAAATTGCCAACGCAATTAAAAACGAAACAAGCAACGTTTTATAACTCACACAACAATTTTTGCAGTTTTCAATGCTACAAAATTACTCACGATTCGATAATCACTGTTAATTTTGCATGTCAATTTAAGACAAGCTAAATACATGGATTTTCTATTTGCAAAATACTTTATACTACAATGAACAAACACGACTGTTTAATATGTTTGTCCGCAATAAGCTGGATAGTTTTCTTATCCGCTATTAGCAAGAAAAAAATATGTCCGACCTATTTTAAATTATGTCAGACATATTTCAAAATATGTCTGACATAATTTTCGAGAACACCAATACCTCTATCCATAGGAACACACAGAGTTTTCATTTTCTTGTTTTGATTAATATCATACCATAACCTTGCAACACAAAAAACATGAACATAAGAACCAAAGGATATATAATAGGCGCCATTGCAGCAGCCACATACGGAACTAACCCTATATTTGCAATTCCTCTCTACAAAAACGGTATGGATACAAACAGTGTTCTGTTTTTCAGATACCTGCTGGCTATTCCTATAATTATCGTAATGATGAAAATGCGTGGCCGCACCTTTTCGCTCAAAAAGAAAGAAATCTTGCCGGTCATATCCATGGGTATAGTAATGAGCGTGTCTTCTCTCGCGCTTTTTGAAAGTTATAATTACATAGGAGCAGGCATAGCGTCCACCATTTTATTTGTTTACCCTATTCTCGTAGCTATTATAATGGCACTTTTATTCCATGAACGATTAGGCTGGCTCGGCTCAATCTGCATTGCGCTCGCAATAGGCGGTATATTCATGTTATATCAAACTGAAGACGGCACTACATTAAATATCAAGGGAGTCTTGTTTGTATTATTATCTGCTTCTTCATACGCCATTTATCTTGTGTACGTAAACCATTCAATCTTAAAGGACATGGCTACATTGAAACTTACTCTATATGTCCTAATATTTGGTTTGTTGGTTTACTTTTCAATTTCTAACTTTGGCAGAGAACTTTCCACTCCGTCGCATTGGTACATGTGGTTTAACCTCTTAGGTTTGGCGGTGTTGCCGACGGCAATTTCATTTTATTGCACTACACAAGCCATAATGTACATTGGCAGCACTCCTACCGCCATACTTGGCGCATTGGAACCTCTAACAGCAGTGCTTCTCGGTATTGTACTGTTGCAAGAGCCTATAACGTTCCGTATCTTAACAGGAATGATAATGATAATAATGGGTGTTAGTATAATAATAACAGGTGGAAAATTATCTGCCATGCTGGTAAGGATACGCAAAATGTTCCCGGTAAAACTAAGAATAAAACGACATTAAACATATTTATCATTATGTACAGGTTAAAGTTTTTTGCTATTTTAATTATAACACAAGCATTTGCGCAGGCATTTGCTACGGTAAACGTTATTTACAATCCCGAGGATTCCGTTGAAATAGAAAGGTGGCTTTCGGAAGCACCTTCGGGAAAAACACCCAACGAGCTTACCTTATATTTTGCAAACAAAATGATAGGCAGGCCTTATGTTGCCCATACATTGGAAAGGAGCGACAGCGAATGCCTCATAATTAACATGAAAGAACTCGATTGCACAACATTGGTTGAAAACTCCGCAGCAATGGCAATAACTGCCAAACAAGGGAAAAAACGTTTCTCTGACTACTGTGATGTGCTGCGCAGTTTGCGATACCGTAATGGCGAGATAACAGATTATTCGTCAAGGCTGCATTACTTCTCCGAATGGATTAAATACAATGAAGAAAAAGGACTTGTTGAAGACATTGGGAAAAAAGGTGCTTATCCATTTATCGCAAAACAAATTATAAAGGCTGACTTCATGTCTACAAATCCGCAATATTACAAGCAGCTTAAAAACGACACCGCTATGGTTGCCAAAATAAAGGAAGCAGAAATGCGCATAAGCGGAACGGCTGTCAACTATATACCTAAAAGTCTGCTTAACAACGGGAAAGATTTATTGGGAGAAATAAAAGACGGTGACATAATTGCTCTGATTACAAATAAGAAAGGATTAGAAATAAGTCACGTTGGAATCGCTGTCTGGAAAAACGGGAAACTGCATTTGCTTAATGCCTCAAGTCTAAAAAACAAAGTTATTCTCGACACACAAACCTTATATGAATACCAGAAAACAAGAAAATCACAATTGGGAATCCGAGTAATCAGGGTATATTAACATGCTACTATAACGAATACGAATCTGTCTTATTTATCATCTGAATATAAAGGCAAAATCATTGGCTCTACATAAGACATTTGCCTTAGTATTGCTTTTTTGCGCTTTTTCAAATAATTTGATGGCTTTGAAGAATCGAAACGTAACGGATTAGGTAGCGACGCGGCAATCAAAGCACACTGTCCTTTAGTCAAATCGGCAGCAGTGGTATTAAAATGATTCTTGGCCACAGATTCCGCGCCGTAGATGCCGTCACCCATTTCTATGCTGTTTAGATAAACCTCCATTATTCTGCGTTTGCCCCATACAAACTCTATAAGTACTGTAAAATAAACTTCGAACCCTTTTCTAAGCCAAGACGATTCAGGCCACAGGAAAACATTTTTAGCCGTTTGTTGGCTTATTGTGCTGCCGCCACGCTTCCTTACACCTTCCAGACGTTCTATTGCCGCATTTTTTATTTGCTTTAAGTCGAATCCATGATGTTCCATAAACAGCTGGTCTTCTGACGCGACAACTGCAACCGGCAAATTTTTGTTAATCTTATCAAGCGGAACCCATTTGTGCCTTAATTTCAGTTTTTCGCTTTTATTATGCTGCTGGGCCAAACGTATTATCATTAACGGAGTGACATACACAGGAACAAACTTATATAATAACACCATTCCGACGGATGAGGCAAAAAACACTATTACAATCCACAGTAATACGTGTTTTAAAATAACTTTCAACAAATACATAATTGCTTTATACATATAAACCGCCGATACAGCATGACTGAACCGGCGGTTTTTATTTTATATCTTACTTTATCAGTTAGCTGAAGCAGCCTGTGCTTCCTTAATCATCTGTTCGCTCGCATACATGTAGATTTCTACACGACGGTTTTGCTGGCGACCAGCTTCTGTACTGTTGTCAGCTACAGGATTCTGTTCGCCGAATCCTGATGTCTTCTTTATTTGCTTGCCCGAAACACCGCATGATTTCAAATATGATTCTACGGCTTGTGCGCGTCTGCGGGAAAGATCAAGATTCTTTTCAACACTTTCAGCTGCTGTACTGTTCTTCCAACCTTGATTATCAGTATAACCTTGTATGTCGACATCAACGTTCGTATTTACATTAAGTACGTTTTGAGCAAAATCATTCAAAGAACTTTTTGCTGCCGAACTTAACTCTGAAGAACTTGTAGCGAACAATATACCAGAGTCGAATGTACACTTAACAGCTTTAAAGCCATTGCTGTCGGTTATTTCTTCAACTTTGGCATTCTCAACGGTCTGAGCCTGCTTTTTCACTTTGTCCATATGGTTTCCTATAAGCACACCAGCACCGGCACCTACGGCTGTTCCAATTACAGCTCCTACAGCTGTATTTCCTGCTGCGTGGCCTATGAGCGCACCTAAAGCCGCACCGCCGGCGCCGCCTATAATTCCACCTTTAGCTTTGTTGTTCATGCTGGAACATCCGCCAAACACTAAAGCTAAACTTAATAACAATGATGTGATTTTCAGATTTTTCATTTCTTATAAGTTTAATGCATTAAACATTTTCTGATACATATATGCCATTATTCCGGTATGCCATTATTCCGGCAACAGTTTATTAAAAAGGCAAATCGTCAACGTTATCCGGTGTCTGTCCTATCGGGTCGTTCGGCATATTTTGCGGTGTCTGTGCAGGAGCAGCTGCAGCATATTGCGGAGCTTGATTCATAGCTGTATTGACTCCTGCTTGCACAGGTACAGCCCTCCATGCACGTATGTCGTTAAACCAACGGCCATTAAACTCGTGCGCGTCAATATCGAACGATACTGTATATTCTCCATTTACCTGTAGATTCATCTGCTCAAGCCTTTCTTTACCAAAAACGGTAAACACGCATTTCTTGGGATATTGCTCATGCGTTTCAATAACGAAATCTTGTGTCATCCATGGGTTCCCTGTTGTTTTGGAAGTCCCTGTACGAGGTTCGGATGCAAAGATTATTTTTCCTGTAATGTCCATTTTTATGATTAGTTTGTTCTGTTTTCCGCGACAAAGTTACTAATTAATTTTCTGATTTATTATAAACGAGTTTTCAAGAATACATCTATCGTAATTCATAACATAAAAGACGGCATTTTATTACTAACTGTCATTTCGGATTATACTGTGTTTCTTACGTATTTATCAATCTTTCCATTCGGGTAAACGCCATGGCGAACGATAATCCGGACATACCAATTTGTCGGCCTCCTTGTTGTGAAAAGTGTGTTTGCCGTCATCATAAGTGAGCGATTCACCTATGCGTGCCGAGATATTTCCGAGATGCGCATATTTGGCACACAGGGAACCGTTCTGTATCGTGCAAGCCGTATTGAAAGAACGCGACCTGACACATGCCAGGAAATTATCCACATGTTTCTTATGGTCGTTGAAATCGGCTTTTCCTGTAAAGGCTTCGATTTTCTTTCCGTTGGGAATAACTTCCCACCCTTCGCGGTTTATTACAAGCGTCCCGTTCGTACCTTGGAAAGCCAAACCGTAATTCCTGTTGTAAGGCCCCATCTCGGCACCGGCATGATTGCTCCAGCGTATCTGGAAATCATTGAATTCATATATTACCGACAACGTGTCGAACGTTTCAGGAGCGTTTTCCGGAAAAGCCCACTTTCCTCCTGCAGCTAACACGCGTTTAGGCATGCCGCCAACATTCATACCCCACAGAGCCATGTCCAACAAATGCACTCCCCAATCGGTCAGCAAACCACCGCCATAATCCCAGAACATTCTCCAAGAGCCGTGAAAGCGCTGCGGGTTGAACGTCCTTTCAGGTGCAGGACCGAGCCACATGTCAAAATCCACTCCTTCGGGAACAGGTGTATCTGCTACCGGTTTTCCTAACGCGGCATAAGCAAAATTACCCCAAACGTCCACGCAGGAAATCTTACCGAGTGTACCTCCGTCGATAAAACGCTTCATTTCAGCCCAATGTTCACCGCTGCGTTGTTGCTGTCCTACCTGAACAACTCTCCCGTAACGCTCTGCTGCTTTCACCATTGCGTCGCATTCGGCTATTGAATTGGCTATAGGCTTTTCCACGTACACATCTTTGCCGGCAGAACAAGCGTCCGTCATCTGCAGGCAGTGCCAATGGTCGGGAGTTCCGATTATGACAATATCTACATCTTGTCTGTCCAACAGTTTCCTGTAATCGGTATATACCTCGGGTCGTTTGGAGCGTGATTTTTCTATCTCCGCCGCGCGGTTGCGCAAAATGTTTTGGTCTATATCGCACAAGGCCACGCAGTCAATCTCCGGATGTCGCATAAAATCAGACAAGTCAGACCAACCCATGTTACGGCAACCTATCAAAGCTACGCGGATTTTATCGTTTGCACCTACTTTTCGGGCTGCAGCTTCATACGGAGCAAACAGTGAATGCATTACTCCCGCTGCCAAAACAGCAGAAGACTTCTTCAAAAATGAACGTCTAGTCAACATATTCTTTATGGTATTAAGATTTAATTTTGTTTTTTCGCCTGCAAAATATCATATAATTATCAGACTAACAAATTTAAGAAGTTCTGAAAAATAATCAAATACATTTTCTACTAAATCTATAATATTGCACATATCCAGATTTACTAACTTGTACTAACTAATTATACATCCTTTGCAAGAGTTATAGTGATGTAATAAGAGCTTATCTATAAATATTCTTTCACGTTGCAGAAATTATTCATTTTGAGCCTTACGAACAAAATTTTTGTCGACAAAATGCTTATTGATTTTCAATAGTTTACACAGACGTCTTTTGGGGCAAAAAATATGTCCGAGATATTTTAAAATAGGTCGGACATATTTTGAAATACATCGGACATATTTTCTGTTTTCTCACACCTTGTTCTGAATATTCATTCACGCACGGCATTTATGTTTTTTACAAGACAGGAATTTGGCTTACGGTTAACCGGAAAAAATGTATCTTTGCTACTAATTATTGCTACACGGAATATTTCGTAAAACCACGTATATGCATAAGCAGCAATACCCAAGTATCTACACAATAAAATCAATAAATAAAATGAAAACATTATTGGCCATTATTTTCCTCTCTGCATTGCCGACAATCGCGTTTGCACAAAACAAAAACAGCATTGTGTTTCAAGATAACGGCAAGCCCGTCCCTGTGGCAGACCCATGTGTTTACGAGGATAACGGTGTTTATTACCTCACAGGAACAACAGGTACTACAGACGGAAAGCACGGTTTCGATTACTACTACTCTAAAGACTTGCGCACATGGACTTACGGCGGCCCCCTTTTCAGGGTTGGTGAAAACCATCCGGGCGTAGACTGCTTCTGGGCTCCCGAAGTAAGAAAATACAACGGCAAATTCTATATGACATACAGTTGCTACAGCAACGAGCATAAGGGATTGGTGACATGTATAGCCGTAAGCGATTATCCCGACAAAGGATTCAAGGACTTATACGTTCCATGGTTCGCGCCCAAATACACAGCTATCGATTGCGACATCTTCATTGACGACGACGGAACTCCTTATTTATATTATAGTAAGAACACCATGCTTTCCGATACTATCGGGGTGGGCGAAATATACGGCGTAAAGCTCAAAAAAGATTTGTCTGGTTTCGTGGGTGACCCGGTGCTTATATCCCAGGCTTCGCAAAAATGGGAAAAGGTTAATTGGAAAAAGAACCGCTGCAACGAAGGGCCTTGGGTTATAAAGCACAACGGCGAATACGTCATGACATACTCGGCCAACGACACAGGATTCGAATATTACGGCATAGGTGTACAGACAGCAAAATCGCCACTGGGAAAATGGAAAAAGTACAAAGACAATCCTTTGATGACTACAGATTTAAGCAAAGGAATCTCGTCACCCGGACATAATTCTATTGTAACATCAAAAGACGGCAAGATGTACATCGTTTACCACCGCCACGCAGACCCAAACTGCAAAAAGCCAAACTGGGACAGAGTTGTTTGCATTGACGAGATTTATTTTGACAAGAACGGAAAACTAAGGATAAAAGAATAATACTAATCAACAATGATTGACAGGGAAACAGTGCAGAGAATAATGGATTCGGCAAACATCGTCGATGTTGTGTCGGAATTCGTTACCTTAAAACGCGCCGGTGTAAACTATAGGGGGCTATGCCCCTTTCACGACGAAAAGACCCCGTCGTTCTACGTGTCGCCGGCACGCGGCATTTGCAAATGTTTTTCCTGCGGAAAAGGAGGTAACGTGGTGCATTTCCTGATGGAACACGAGCAGTTCACTTACCCCGAAGCGTTAAGATGGCTGGCGAATAAATACAATATAGAAATTCGCGAAACAGAACAGACCGAAGAAGAACGACAGGCCGAAAACGAAAGAGAAAGCATGTTCGTCTTAAATGAATGGGCGGCAAAATATTTTCAGAATATACTTCACAACCATGCCGACGGCGTAGCCATAGGAATGACGTATTTCAGAAGCAGGGGCTTTCGCGACGACACGATAAGGACATTCGGCCTGGGGTTCTGCCCCAAAGAACGCACTGCTCTTTCAGAAGCTGCCCGTAGTCAAGGATTCAAGGATGAATACCTTGAAAAGACAGGACTATGTTACAAACGCGATGATGGAAAAATGATTGACCGTTTTTCCGGCCGCGTAATATTTCCCGTGCATACAGTAAGCGGTAAAATAGTAGCGTTTGGTGGTCGCGTGTTGAAAACCGATGAGAAGACTGCCAAATATGTCAACTCTCCCGAGTCTGAAATCTACAATAAACGTAACGAACTTTACGGATTATATATAGCAAAGCACTCTATCGTAAAAGAAGACCGTTGCTTTTTGGTTGAAGGTTACACAGATGTAATATCAATGCACCAAAGCGGAGTTAAAAATGTCGTCGCTTCATCAGGAACTTCGTTGACTCCGGGACAAATAAAACTAATACATAGGTTTACAAACAACATAACCGTATTGTATGATGGTGACGCCGCCGGAATAAAAGCCTCGCTAAGAGGTATCGACATGCTTTTAAGCGAAGGACTGAATGTGAAAGTCGTTTTGCTTCCCGATGGCGACGACCCGGACAGTTTTGCCCGCAAGCACAATGCAAAAGAATTTCAGGAATATATAAATTCTCACCAATCCGACTTCATATCATTCAAGACAGAATTACTTATGAACGAGAGTTCCGGCGACCCTGTAGGACGTGCTGCACTGGTTGACAATATTGTCAAAAGCATATCGGTAATTCCCGACAAAATCCTGTGCTCTATGTACGTAAAGGAATGCAGCCGGAAAATGAATGTTGATGAAAGTCTTCTAATTGATGCCGTTGCAAGATTGAAACGCGAACAAAAGGAAGCCCGTTTGAAAAATGAAGCACACACGAATAACGACGAAGAACAAAAGCCAAAAGCAGAAACACATAAAGACATAATAGATGGAAGCGTTCAAAGTGGAGAAATGCCTTTGACCGCGACAGAAAAGGCTGAACGGCAGCTAATACAAATGATAATCTTATATGGAGAGCGCGAGGTCGGAAACGTTGAGACAGAAAACGGAACCGTAAGTATGAACATTATTGAGTACATAAACTACGAAACAAATTTAGACGGTCTGAGTTTTTCCAACCCTATATATAGAAACATACTCGAAGAAGCCTTGGAGCATTCACACGAAGAAAACTTTTCGGCTCATAAATATTTTCTGTATCACCCCAACTCCAACATAAGCCAGCTAACTGCAAAAATAGAAAGCGAAAAATACTACCTAAGCCGTGGGCAAAATGTTAATGACGATAGCATAGAAAACCGCATATCAGAAATAATACCGCAGATGATAATCGCTTACAAGTTAGCATGTGTTGAAAGAATCCTAAACGAACTGTTATCCAAGTTAGCAAACCCTGAAATTGCTAATAATGAAGAATTATCGGCTGAACTTATGCAGAAATACAACGACATGAAAAAGGTAGAGTGCGCTTTAGCCATTCAAGCCGGCGATAGAGTTATATTATCATGACATTCAAACTATCCGTATCATGCCGTAGTAAAATTAAGCAATGACGTAATCTTTCACACAATAACTTAATCACTGTACCTGCTTTAAACGGTAAATATACATAATTACATCCACTACACCTTAAGACCGCCTTATTATAACATAAACGGCACTTTTCGTCAAAAAAGTTACCGGTAAATAACAATATTCACAGAAAAGCCGCTAAATTATGACAAAAATGCAATTACGACTTTATGTTTTGGTAGATATTTGTATCTTTGCATAATTCTATATAAAAACAGGCAAAACTGTCTTACAAGATTATAATAATGACTGTTGCTATTTTAAAATATCCCGCCGGAAACATTTTTTCCGTACAAGCTGCTATAAAACGATTAGGAGGAGAAAGTATTGTTACTGACGACAAGGATACATTAAAAAAATCTGACAAGATAATTATTCCGGGGCAAGGAGAAGCCGCAAGCACAATGGCATATTTGCGCCGCTATGGAATGGATGAATTTATTCGTGAATTGCAGCAGCCTGTATTGGGAATTTGCATTGGCATGCAACTTATGTGTGCGACATCTGAGGAAGGCAACGCCAACTGCATGAGCATATTTCCGCAAATAAGGGTGAAGAAATTCATACCTGCAAACAAGGAAAAAATTCCTCAAATGGGATGGAATTCTATAACAAACCTACGAAGCCGTTTATTTAGGAATATCGATGAAAACAGCTATGTATATTTCGTACATAGCTATTACGTACCTGTATGTGAATACACAACGGCGGTATCCGACTACACCGGTTCGTTCAGTGCTGCCATGGAACTGAACAATTTCTATGCAGTCCAGTTCCATCCTGAAAAAAGCGGAAAAGTTGGTGAGCAGATACTACAGAACTTTTTAGACATGTAATGACGTTGCCTCTATTAAAAAAGATGAATATTGAACTATGATAAAGATTATACCTGCAATTGATATAATAAACGGACATTGTGTACGGCTGTCCCAAGGAGATTACCAAAGGATTACAGATTACAGCGAAAGTCCCGCCGCTATGGCAGAAAATTTCGAGGCATTGGGCTTCAAGCGGCTGCATGTAGTAGATTTAGACGGCGCACGTTCAGGAAAGGTAATAAACATAAAAGCACTAAAGGAAATAACAAGCCGCACAAATTTAATTGTCGATTTCGGTGGTGGAATTAAATCTGAAGAAGACCTAAAAAACGTATTTGAAGCGGGTGCAAGCGCAGTAAGTATTGGAAGTATAGCGGTAAGTGACCCGGATATAGTTTCGCTATGGGCAGATTCGTTCGGAGCTGAAAAATTCATAATATCGGCAGACGTTCGTGACAACATTGTTAGGACAAACGGTTGGACAAAAGATTCAGGTATTACTCTTAATCAACTTATATCAAGATACCGGAATAAAAATATACGCCGCGTGTTATGTACTGATATCTCGCGCGACGGAATGCTGTGCGGTTCAAATATTGAATTGTACAAAACCATTATGGAACAATTCCCCGATTGCAAACTAATTGCAAGCGGGGGTATAAGTTCGTTAGATGACATAAAAAAACTGGATGAAGCCAAAATTCCTGCCGTTGTCATAGGCAAAGCCATATATGAACAACAAATTAACCTTGAAGAATTAGCACAAACTTTTATTCAATAAATACACGACAAAAAGGAGGTTTCAACTTGTAAAAGCAAGACTTATAAAAGAGGAGAACACTACATGTTAGCAAAACGAATAATTCCATGCTTAGACGTAAAAGACGGACGTACCGTAAAAGGCATAAACTTCGTTGGTCTACGTGACGCAGGTGACCCTGTAGAAATGGGAAAAGCCTATAGTGAACAAATGGCCGACGAACTCGTTTACCTTGATATTACAGCGAGTGCAGAAGGACGCAAGACATTTACTGAAATGGTAAGAAAAGTGGCAGCGGAATTATCCATACCTTTTACTGTTGGAGGTGGAGTAAGTGCTCTTTCCGATGTGGAGCGTTTGCTGGAAGCCGGAGCCGACAAAGTAGCTGTAAACTCTGCGGCATTACGTTGCCCTTCTTTAATAGACGATATTGTAAAGCACTTCGGTTCGCAAATATGCGTATTGGCTATAGACGCTAAATATGAAAACAACAAATGGCAATGTTATCTCAACGGAGGACGCGTGCCTACAGAGCGTGAACTATTCGAATGGGCAAAAGAAGGATACGAAAGAGGCGCAGGGGAAATACTTTTCACAAGCATGAACCATGACGGAACGAAAACAGGATTCGCAAACGACGCTTTATCTACACTAAATAATATTGTAGGCATTCCTATCATAGCTTCAGGAGGTGCAGGCGATAAAGAATCTTTCCGAGATGCTTTCAGCAAGGGACACGCCGACGCTGCTCTAGCGGCAAGTGTATTCCACTATGGTGAAATAAAAATACCCAAACTTAAAGAATATCTTCACGGAGAAGGGATAGAAGTAAGGCTATAGCAGCAAGGCAACATTTTTCACGACAGTAATATAACAAATAGTACTATAATAAATAAGAAAAACACAAAGCGCCATGAACATAAATTTTGAAAAACAAAACGGTTTGGTTCCTGCAATAATCCAAGACAGTGTAACACTAAATGTGCTAATGCTTGGTTATATGAATGAGGAAGCTTACAAAAAAACCGTTTCCACAAAAAAAGTAACATTCTACAGTCGTTCCAGAAAATGTCTTTGGACAAAAGGTGAAACAAGTGGAAATTACCTTGAATTAGTCAGTATAAAAACCGATTGTGATAATGATACCTTGCTGATTCGTGCAATCCCGCATGGACCGACCTGTCATACCGGCACTGACACTTGCTGGGGTGAAGATAATAAAAAGAATCCCGTACTATTCCTAACCGAGCTGCAAGACTTCATTAACAAAAGGCATGAAGAAATGCCTGAGAATTCATACACCACAAGTCTTTTCAAAGACGGAACAGAACGCATGGCACAAAAGGTTGGTGAAGAAGCGCTTGAAGCTGTGATAGAAGCCGTAAAAGGCGATAACAAAAGGCTTATCTATGAAAGCTCCGACATGTTATACCACCTTATTGTATTGTTAACATCAAAAGGTTTGCGCATAGAACAAGTTATAAGTGAACTGGCAGAACGTCACCAGCCAGGTTGGCATAAACATTAATTAATTGCTGCAACATGGAAAATGAGAATCTTATTACCTATAACAATGTCTTGATAAGACAGGGGGAATACGATATTGTAAAGGACGTTACGTTCAGTGTAAACAAAGGTGATTTTGTTTATATCATTGGCCCTGTTGGTTCTGGAAAGAGTTCCATTCTCAGAACACTTTATGCAGACCTGAAAATTAGTGGTGGCGAGGCAACTGTTTTGGGATACGATATGTCAAAAATCAAAAGAAAGCACATTCCCAACTTGCGAAAAAAAGAAGGAATCATCTTTCAAGATTACAAGCTGTTAAGCGACATGAATATTCGCAAGAATCTTGAGTTTGTTCTACGCGCTACCGGAATAAAACAAAAAAACGAAATACGTGAAAGGATAAAAAAAGCATTGGACTGTGTAGGGCTGGAAGGAAAAGAGGATAAATTTCCCAACGAACTCTCAGGCGGCGAACAACAAAGAGCAGCTATTGCGCGTGCTATACTAAACGAACCACAAATAATATTGGCAGACGAGCCAACCGGTAACTTAGACAAAAATGCCGCCATGAATGTTACAAAACTTTTGGCAGAACTTAATGCCAAAGGTACCGCGATAATAATGAGCACTCACAACCTTGACCTGATTAATAAATTTGCAGGAAAGGTATACCGTTGCGGTGAAGGAACTTTTAAAGAAGTTACCGACGACTTTTGCGAACCAATTGAACTTAAAGACATAGAAACATCTGAAAAATAACAGATAAAACAAAAACGCACCTAACAACAGATTAAGAAAATGAAAGTAATGAAATTTGGTGGTACCTCGGTAGGTTCACCCCAACGTATAAAGAATGTCGCTTCACTTATATCTGACGAAAAGCAAAAATTCGTTGTACTGTCAGCAATGTCAGGAACTACGAATTCTCTCGTCGAAATATCCGATTACTTAAGCAAGAACAATCCCCTTGGAGCAAATAATATAATAAAAAAACTCGAAGGTATTTATTGCAAACACGTAGACGAACTGTATTCAACCGAAGAATACAAACAAATAACCAAACGTTTTATTATTGACGAATTCAAATATTTGCGTTCGCTTACAAAACAAGGATACAGCACAACTCGCGAAAAAGAGATACTTGCCCAAGGTGAAATAATAAGCACCAACATGATGACAAACTATCTTAAGGAATGCGGCAAAAATGTATGCTTGTTATCAGCGTTGGATTTCATGCGAATTACCGAAGACGACGAACCGGATTTGCTTTACACAGAGCAGCACTTGAAGAAAATCCTGGACGACAACCATGGATACAATATATATATCACCCAAGGCTTCATCTGCCGCAACTCTAAAGGCGAGGTCGACAACCTTAAACGAGGTGGTTCAGACTACACTGCGTCACTCATAGGTTCAGCCATCAATGCTGAAGAAATCCAAATCTGGACCGACATTGACGGTATGCACAACAATGACCCTCGTTTTGTTGACAACACAAAGCCTGTAAAGCAATTGAATTTCGACGAAGCTGCCGAATTAGCGTATTTCGGTGCCAAAATACTCCACCCCACCTGTATCCTTCCTGCTAAATTTGCCGGAATACCTGTTAGACTTCTGAACACGATGGACCCAAAGGCCCCCGGTACCATAATTAACAACAACATAGAAAAACGCAAAATAAAAGCTATCGCTGCAAAGGATGGCATTACCGTTATAAGGATTGTCTCCTCACGAATGCTGCTTGCCACAGGTTTCTTACGCAAGGTATTTGAGATTTTCGAAACCTACAAAACAAGCATTGACATGGTCACGACTTCGGAGGTAGGAGTTTCGATGAGCATTGACAACAAAACGCATTTAAACGAAATTATAAGCGAGCTGAAAAAATATGGAACTGTAGATATCGACAACGATATGTGCATAATTTGCGTTGTAGGAGACCTTGAATGGGGAAACGTAGGATACGAAAGTCTTATCACGAGCGCAATGAGCGATATTCCTGTCAGGATGGTATCATACGGAGGAAGCTATCACAACATCTCGTTCCTTATACGCTCTGACGACAAGGCAAAAGCATTGAAAGCATTAAGCGAAAAACTGTTCAACGACTGACACGCATAAAACGTTCCATATGAAAGGCATCACGTTAAATCAGATTTCAAGCCACCCTACCCCGTATTACCTTTACGACAAGACTATACTCAACAATACTATAAACGCTATAAAGGAAGCAACAAAAGCAGACCGTAATTTCCGCATTCATTACGCAATAAAAGCCAACGACAATCCCGCAATACTCGACATTATTGCAGCTGGCGGCTTTGGAGCGGATTGCGTAAGCGGCGGAGAAATTGCCAAAGCCGTAAAGGCCGGTTTCGCTCCTGAGAAAATCGTATTTGCCGGCGTAGGCAAAAAAGACGAAGAAATAGAATTTGCACTCAATACCGGTATAGAGGCATTCAACGTAGAAAGCACCCAGGAGCTCGAAGTAATAAGCGAGATTGCCCGGAAGATGAGCAAAACCGCTCCCGTTGCCTTGCGTATCAACCCGAATGTAGACGCCCATACCCACGCCAACATAACAACAGGTATAGAGGAAAACAAATTCGGAATAGCTTTGGAAGACGTTATTCCTACCGTTAAACTTGCAGAATCTCTAAAAGGGATACATTTCTTAGGAGTTCACTTTCACATAGGTTCACAAGTAACAGAGTTTGACTGTTTTGCAAACCTTTGCAATGTAATAAACACATTACTTGACGAGTTTGACGGGCAGGGAATAAAATGCGAAATGGTAGACGTGGGCGGAGGGCTCGGAATAGATTACGACAATCCGGACGATAACCCAATACCTGATTTCAAAAACTATTTTGCCACATATAGGAACAATTTAAAGGTACGCCCATATCAGACCGTACACTTTGAATTGGGCAGAGCTGTAACAGCACAATGCGGAAGCCTCATAACCAAGGTCCTTTTTGAAAAATCCACAAGCAACAAGAAATTCGCAATTGTCGACGCAGGCTTTACGGATCTCATACGTCCGGCTCTCTATGGAGCATACCACTGTATAGAAAACCTTTCGAGCGACAAGGATCTGGAAAAATACGATGTAGTAGGCCCGATATGCGAAAGCAGCGATGTCTTTGCAAAAGATATTATGCTTCCGCAAACCCACCGCGGCGATTTTCTGGCTATCCGTTCCGCAGGCGCTTACGGTGAAGTCATGGCCTCAACCTACAATGCGCGCCCTTTGATAAAAGGATACCTTATAGAATAGAAATAACAACCGGAATATTTGTTGGACTAAACCTTTGGCTGTCCATGCTGTACATCCGGAATATTTGGCCTGTAAGTATTCTTCACTGCGAGAAACCGCAAAAGCAGACATAAAACGACTAAAAACTTGTGACGGAAAACAGCCGTTTCTGCGCAAAAAAAGTGAAAACTAATTTTCAGCGTGTTATACCCACGTGGGAGAAAAGAAAAAATACAAGGCACATAATCGAAAATATGTCTGAGAAATTTTAAAATTTCTCAGACATATTTTTTGCCCCTTGAAAACCCGTTCGAAAAACATCCGAAAAAAGCAGACAAATATAGACGCACAAACTCCGTACTTAGGAATGGAATATTTTCATTTACATCCCAAGGGTCAATTTGCATATCTTAAACCGATTTTCTTCTAATGTTTTTTCGAAATTTCTTTTTATCTTTACCGCAACTGCTATCAAAAAAGAACAAATGACCGGTACTTCTGATTTCATACGTGACTACCGTGAAGCTTTCGGCGAAAAAGCCCCGCTTCCGATATTGTTTTATTACAGTGATACTCCAGTTGCCTCGCCGGAGAATACCAACGGGTGCATGTTCAAGCTGTTGGTTAAAGCAAAACAAGGCCAAAACATCACACTAAGCAAAGACACAGTTACATGTGGTGGCGGGAGGCACTACGCCGGTTTTGCCCCGCTTCAAGAGCGAGTCTACACGTTTGTCTCCGAAAAAGAACGGTATAAAGCTACTCCAAAGGACGTAGCAGAGTATGTCGCTAAACTTGACGTTCAACTTACCGACAAAAAGTACCTTAACTTCGTGCGTATTGACCACGCTGTTTCATTTGACAATATGGAAGGCCTGCTGTTTTTCGCCAATCCAGACATACTTTCAGGACTGGCAACATGGGCTTACTTCGACAACAACGCGGAAGACGCCGTATCGGCACCTTTCGGTGCCGGATGTGCCACTGTAATCAGCTATGCTGTACGCGAGAATCGATTAGGCGGCAGGCGGACATTCGTAGGCCTATTCGACCCGTCGGTTCGCCCTTATGTTGAAACAGACGAACTTAGTTTTGTAATTCCGGCTGTACGCTTCAAGGAAATGAGAAACACCATGAAAAAATGCTGTCTGTTTGATACGCAGGCTTGGAGTAAGATAAAACAAAGAATCTCTTTGTCTGACAATCTTTCCAAATAGCTACAACAAAGGATATTTTATTCTATATACTTTTTCGTACAACGATTTTACTATTTCGTCGTACATTTCTTCAATGTCATCTATGCCGGAGTACATGATTTTCAATTCCATTCCTTGTTTCCTTTCGTCATACGCCGGCTGGAAATACTTTTTATCGCACAATATGAACCCATGACGCTCATAAAAAGCAATTCTCCGTTTCTCTATATCACCAACAGGCGGTTCTACTTCCAATACGACAGGTTTTTCAACTTTCTTTAAAAGCATTTCTATAGCCAGCCCGCCTAATCCTTTTCCGCGTATGGAATTGTCTATTGCAAAATGTTCAACATATACGAAATCAGCGAAGCTCCAAAAAGTTATAAGCCCTACATTTTTAGAATCTTCCAATATAATATTGTTATGAAAAGCCGGTTCGTTATGTGTTAAGCGAATCCAATCCTCCACATCACGACGTTCGTTTTCGGGAAAGCTGTGCAAATACAACCGTTCTGAAAACCACAATTCAGATTCACTGTCAATTCTTTTTATTTCCATTTTTTCTAAATTATTTATCAATAAATAATGTCTCAACCTTTTCAAGACTTGCTTGCAAGTCCTCAACTTTTGACTGGCGTACTTCTACTGTTATTTTGCAACCTTCATCGTAAGTATTTTCAATTATCTTAGATTCACTGTTCCGCAATATACGCATAACATTATTCATCTGTTCGTAACTGAAACGGAACGAAAATTTTACCGTTACGTAGCGTTCTACAATCTCGCAATTAGACAATGCACCCGCCGCTGCAGCACGATAGGCTTCGGCCAGCCTACTCGTACCGAGTTTTACTCCGCCAAAATATCTAACTACAGCTACCAAGACATTAGTTAATCCTGACGAGCGTATTTGTCCGAGAATAGGCCGCCCGGCCGTACCGGAGGGCTCGCCGTCATCATTGCAGCGAAACACATTACAATCAGCACCTATCATATAAGCATACGCTACGTGTCGGGCGTCATGATACTCGCGCTTCATTCCTGATATTATGTGCATTGCCTCGTCGGCGTTCTCTACAGGATAGGCAAACGCCAGGAACTTGCTCCTTAATTCAGAGTAAAATCCTTGGCCTGCACCTTTTATTGTACGATATTCGTCGATTAACATGTTACAAAGATACAAATACGAATCGGAATATTATCACACGGTAAAAACTTGGGCAATCCCTACCATAAACCTGAGAAAAATCATATTAGATTTTTTCAATATTTTCGCGTGCGATTAAAACTGTCAGAAAAAGACGAATACAGACGCTTTTACGAATCCCTTTTGTGACGGGCCTTAAACCACTGTTTGGAGGAAAACAAAAATACAAGGCACATAATTTAAAATATGTCTGACCTATTTTAAAATATGTCAGACATATTTTTTATGGCTTGATATGCGGAACAAAAAACGCCTAATCCAATGCGGACAAAAAAGCACGCACTATTTATGAAGCCATTACACACGCTGCAAGTTGAAACAAAGAGCCCGATTTCTTACATGATTTTATCATGACTATACTCTGTCCGCTCTTCGGAAATATACCCTACCATTATTACCGGATATACATAATAAATTCTTTCGTTTGTTAATTTTTTTGGCAAATAAATATTATTTCGTACATTTGTGACACTTTGAATTTTAACGAACATACATACCTTATGTCGAAAGTTATCAATCTGCGCAAAGGATTGGACCTGAACCTTGAAGGCACGGCTGAAAACATAGTAAGCAACATTGAAGGCAAGATTACAGACGTTGCTATATGCCCCGATGATTTCACCGGATGTGTGCCACGGGTCGTTGTCAAAGAAGGCGACAACGTTAAAATAGGAACACCCATATTTGTAGACAAACGCAACGAGGCGCAAATGATTACCGCAACAGTAAGCGGTAAAGTCTTAAGTGTTGAACGCGGAGAAAGACGCAAACTGCTATCAGTACGCATAGAAAACGACGGTGAATATAGTGCTATAGATTTCAGCAAGTTTGACATTGCGAAACTAACGTCTGAAAAGGTCGTGGATTTGCTAAACGCTTCAGGAATATCAGAATTCATAAGGCAACGCCCATACGATATAGTACCAGATACCCGCATAACACCGCGAGACATATTTGTATCTGCTTTCAGCAAAATGCCTTTGGCCTCGGATTTCGGAATCGTATCAAAAGGACGTGAGGAATTTTTCTCTGCCGGTATCGAAGCATTTGCAAAAATAGCACCGGTACACATCGGCATTTCACCTGAGCAGAATGATTCTTTTATTTCAAAAATAAATTGTGCCGACATAAACATTTTCAAAGGTCCCAACCCTTCCGGAAACGTAGGAGTACAAATAAACAACACTTATCCCGTTAATAAAGGAGACATTGTATGGACAATTGGAGCTGAAGAAGTTATATTCTTCGGGAAGTTGCTTCTTACCGGTCGATTGGATTTCACTCGCAGGATAGCACTTGCAGGAGCGGAAGTAAAAGAGCCACAGTATTATAACATAGTAATAGGTTCAAGGTTGACACCGCTTCTTGAAGGTAAACTAAAGCATACCGAACACATAAGGGTAATAAACGGCAACCCGCTCGTTGGCAAAAAAGCTGCCATCGACGGCTACTTGTCGGCAAAGTCCACTGAAGTAACAGTTATACCCGAAGGTGACGATGTTAACGAACTTTTAGGGTGGATAAGTCCCCGACTTAACGAATTTTCTACCAGCCATTCGTATTTATCCTGGCTTTTTCCAAAAAAGAAATACAATCTTGACGCACGCATAAAAGGTGGCGAACGCCATATAATAATGAGTGGAGAATACGACAGGGTATTTCCCATGGACATTTACGCAGGCTATCTGGTAAAAGCCATAATCGCTAAAGATATAGACCGTATGGAAGAACTCGGCATATACGAAGTCGCTCCCGAAGATTTTGCCGTTGCAGAATTTGTGGATTCCTCAAAACTTGAACTACAACGCATTGTTCGTGAAGGGCTCGACTATTTACGCAGCGAAATGTCATAAGCGAGTAATAATATTTTTTTGAATCAATAAAGCCAAATAAATCAAGCTCTAAAATAGCAATGAGTAAACTTAAAAAATATCTTGATAAGATAAAGCCACAATTCGAAGAAGGCGGAAAGCTGAAACCTTTCCGGTCTGTATTCGAAGGCTTTGAATCATTCCTTTTCGTACCGTCTGCGACATCAAAATCAGGAGTTTCAGTCCATGACGCTATTGACTCGAAACGTATAATGTCGTTTGTTGTAATAGCCCTAATGCCGGCTTTGCTTTTCGGCATGTACAACGTAGGTTTCCAAAATTACAAAGCAGCAGGCGTTGAAGGCACTTTTATTGAAATGTTTTCTTACGGATTCCTTGCCGTTTTACCTAAAATAATCGTGTCGTATATAGTGGGACTTGGCATTGAGTTTGCCGTAGCACAATGGAAACACGAAGAAATACAGGAAGGCTATTTGGTTACAGGTATAATAATCCCGATGATTTTACCTGTAAATTGTCCTTTATGGATAATGGCTATTGCCGTCGCATTTGCCGTAATTTTTGCAAAAGAAATATTTGGCGGCACCGGAATGAACATCTTTAACGTAGCGCTGATAGCACGCGCGTTCCTGTTTTTTTCATATCCGTCAAAGATGTCTGGCGACGCGGTTTGGATTGCCAACGACACGATTTTAGGACTCGGCAACAAATTACCGGACGCATACTCTGCAGCAACGCCATTGGCACAAGTAAGTTTAGGAAACACACCTACAGCTTCGCTTTCTGATTCTATTATAGGGCTCATTCCTGGAAGCATAGGAGAAACGAGCGTTATAGCAATAGCTATAGGCGCAATAATCCTATTGGTAACAAAAATTGCCAGCTGGAAAACAATGGTTAGCGTATTCGCAGGAGGAATCATAACGGCTTCACTATTCAAATATGCAGGCATGACTCCCATTTCATGGTATGAACATATTATACTTGGCGGCTTCTGTTTCGGCGCAGTTTTCATGGCGACCGACCCTGTAACCAGCGCACGCACCGAAAAGGGAAAATACATCTATGGTTTCCTAATTGGAGTTATAGCTATTGTCATTCGCGTAATGAATCCAGGCTACCCGGAAGGCATGATGTTAGCTATCTTAATGATGAATATTTTTGCTCCCGCAATAGACTATTGCTTTGTTCAAAGCAATGTAAGACGCCGTATTCGCAGGATAAAACTAAAATAAATGTAACATGAAACTCAACACAAACAGCAATACATACATTATAGTATATTCGTCGATAGTAGTAATTATCGTTGCGTTTCTATTGGCGTTTGTTTCTAAAGCGTTAGAACCGGCTTCTCTTGCAAACGAACGCATAGACAAGAAAAAACAGATACTTGCCTCATTAAACATTCGGAACATAAACAACAATGAAGTCGAAGAACAATACAACAAATGCATTTCTTACGACAAAATCATCCGTTCCGACGGTTCTGTTGTAGACGAAGGGAACAATAAGGATGGAGCAGGCTTCAAAGTCAACATGAAAGACATCTCTGATGAAAATCTGCCTGTTTATTACTGCTATATTGACGGGCAGACTAAATACGTTATTCCTCTTAACGGTAAAGGATTATGGGGAAGTATTTGGGGATATATCGCACTCAATGAAGACAAGAACACCGTTTTCGGAGCCTATTTCAGCCACGCAAGTGAAACAGCAGGACTTGGAGCCAGAATAACAGAGCAATCTTTTCAAGATCAATTTATAGGTAAAAAGCTCTTTAAGGAAGGCGATGAAAACATTTTACTTAGTGTCGTAAAAAAACGTGACGCAGGTCAGGAAGATTACCAATGCGACGGAATTTCAGGCGCGACTTTCACAAACGTTGGAGTCAGCGACATGATTCATGACTGCCTAACCAAATACAAAACTTTTTTATTGGATAAATAGAAAGTCCACGCATTACACAACATAATATTGGTGGCGTTTTTTTATTAAATCAGTATACAAGAAATATGGCCAAATTATTTTCTACAGAAAACAGAGAAGTCCTTACCGCACCGCTCGGAAAGGATAATCCGATAACGATACAAATTCTCGGTATTTGTTCTGCCCTTGCAGTTACTTCACAACTCAAGCCTGCCATAGTCATGGGGCTGTCGGTTACAATTATTACGGCATTCAGCAACCTTATTATATCACTTATTCGTAAAACTATCCCTAACAGAATAAGAATAATAGTACAGCTCGTTGTCGTAGCAGCTTTGGTAACAATAGTAAGCATGTTGCTCAAGGCGGTGGCATACGATGTAAGCGTGCAGCTGTCTGTGTACGTAGGATTAATAATTACCAACTGTATACTCATGGGTAGACTGGAAGCCTTTGCCATGAACCACGCGCCATGGGAAAGTTTTCTTGACGGCATAGGCAATGGACTTGGATACGCATACATTTTGGCTATAGTAGGGGCTGTAAGAGAGATATTAGGTTCCGGAAGCCTTTTTGGTTTCAAATTCATCCCCGATGCCGCATACAATTTAGGGTACTTAGACAACAGCATGATGACAACGCCTGCAATGGCACTGATAATATTGGGCTGTATAATCTGGGTAAGCCGAATAATACAAAAAGACTAACATTATCAAACCACATTTACCAATAACAATACAATCCACACATAATATAATAAAATGGGACACGAAATAAGTTTGTTTATCCGCTCGATATTTGTGGACAATATGATATTCGCTTCGTTTTTGGGCATGTGCTCATACTTGGCGGTATCAAAAAACATAAAGACATCATTTGGTTTGGGTATAGCAGTTACTTTTGTCTTAGCTGTTACAGTTCCTATAAATTACCTGCTGCAAACAAAAGTGCTTAGTGCTGACGGCATATTCGGCATAGACCTTTCCTACCTTTCGTTTATTCTTTTTATTGCCGTTATAGCAGCAATAACGCAGTTGGTAGAAATGGTGGTAGAACGATTCTCGCCTTCGCTTTATGCTGCATTAGGTATTTTCCTGCCCCTTATAGCCGTAAACTGCGCCATAATGGGTGCTTCGCTGTTCATGCAGCAGCGTATTGAAATGGACCCGCTCACCGACTCCAGAGCGATTACAAGCACGGGCGATGCATTCAATTACGCTGTAAGCTCCGGAATTGGCTGGCTGCTTGCCATTGTGGGATTAGCCGCTATTCGCGAAAAGATGGCATACTCTGATGTACCAAAACCGTTGCAAGGATTAGGAATCACATTTATCACCGTAGGTTTGATGGCCATTGCTTTCATGTGTTTCTCAGGATTGAAAATATAACGGTAGAAAATAGTCAAAATAATTTCCTACCCGACTTCTCCAAAACAAAATACCGTAGGTTAAGTAAAAACTTTTAAACATGGACATATCATTCATAATATCCAGCATTGAAGTATTCTGGTGTATTATCATATTAATGGTTATACTTCTTCTCATTGCTAAGAAGTATCTAACTCCAAGCGGAAACGTAACTATTACAATAAACGACGAAAAAAAGCTGTCCGTTCCACAGGGAGCCTCACTCTTATCTACACTTTCCGAAGAAGGTATTTACCTGTCGTCGGCATGCGGCGGTAAAGGATCATGCGGCCAATGCAAATGTCAGGTAACAAAAGGCGGCGGCGAACCTATCGACGTGGAGCGTGCGCACTTTTCTCGCCGCGAGCTGCTCGACCATTACCGTCTGGGATGTCAAGTTAAAGTAAAAGGAGATTTGGACATAATTGTACCTCAATCAGTATTAGGCGTTAAGAAATACGAGTGCACCGTTGTATCCAACAAAGCCGTAGCCTCTTTTATCAAGGAGTTCATAGTAGCCTTGCCAAAAGGAGAACATATGGACTTCATACCCGGCTCGTATGCACAAATCGAAATACCGGAGTACAGCATTGACTATGACAAAGATATTGACAAGGAATCTTTGGGAAGATATTTGCCGTCTTGGGAAAAATTCGGACTGTTCTCACTTAAATGTTCAAACACCGTTCCCACAACAAGAGCATACTCCATGGCAAACTATCCGGCCGAGGGCGACCGCTTCATGCTTACAGTAAGAATCGCCACTCCTCCGTTCCTGCCAAAACCGCAGAAAGGGTTCATGGACGTAATGCCCGGTATCGCCTCTTCATACATATTCAGCTTAAAACCAGGGGACAAAGTTATCATGTCAGGTCCTTACGGCGACTTCCATCCTCGTTTCAATTCAAAGCGTGAAATGATTTGGGTTGGCGGAGGAGCCGGAATGGCGCCATTGCGCGCACAGATAATGCACATGACACGCACGCTCAATACTACAGACCGTAAAATGTCATATTTCTACGGAGCACGTTCGCTTTCCGAAGTATTCTATCTGAACGACTTCCTTCAACTTGAAAAGGACTTCCCCAACTTCAAATTCTACTTGGCTCTCGACCGTCCAGACCCCGAAGCCGACGCAGCTAACGTTGAATACACACCTGGATTCGTACATCAGGTAATGTACGAAAAGTACTTGAAGAATCATCCCGAACCAGAGGATATAGAATACTATATGTGCGGACCCGGCCCAATGAGCAAAGCTGTTGTAGGACTATTAGATTCTTTGGGAGTATCGCCAAACGACATAATGTTCGACGACTTCGGCGGAAGTGAACCGACTAAGAAATAAGTAAAAAACATCATAAGCAAAAAAGCGGCTGCCCGGCATTTTACCGAGCAGCCGTTTATGTTAATTAAACCTGCGACAAAAATCAAGCCCCACCAATACACCTTAGTAAACCACACAATCCGAATTTGTCCGCTTTTTCAGCATTAGTTTTCGTCGATGTTTTAAGATGCCGAAAATATGTCTGACATATTTTGAAATAGGTCGGACATATTTTAAAATATCTCAGAGATATTTTTTCTTTGCTACAACAGGTGTATAAAGAACTGTTTTCCAGTTTTCACTGTTTGGTACAAAATAAGCCCCTTTTTACATTGATTTTTACTCACGTGAAAGCACAAGATTTTGCATGAATTTCCGACGTTTTACCTTTTTCTAAATAAAGAAAGACACATTAACAAAAGCATTGCAAATAGGCTATATACAATAGCATTAATTAACCAACAAATCAAGACAAAAACTTTTTACGAGATTGAGTTTTTCGTAACTTTGCACCCGTGTATTTATAATCGGGCTATAATAAACAAAACTGAATATATCAACCAAACAACATTAATAAAACATGAAAAGTAAAATTGTCATAGCACTGACTATTTTTGCATTTGTAAGCTGCGGCAAGAAAACTGGCGACAACACAGGTGCACCAGAGTACGTAGTAGAGACGGTTACGACGACAAGCACTGAGCAATCGACATCCTACCCCGCAACAATCAAAGGTAAGCAGGACATCGAAATCCGTCCAAAAGTTTCCGGATTCATAACAAAATTATGCGTTGACGAAGGTAGTATGGTACGCAAAGGACAAACATTGTTCCTTATCGACCGTGTTCAATATGAAGCCCAGGTTAAAAGCGCACGCGCTGCAGTTAATGTGGCAAAAGCAGCCTTAAACACACAAAAGCTGACAGTAGAAAATAAAACAGAACTTAATAAGAAACAAATAATCAGCGATTACGACTTGCAAATGGCGCGCAATACATTAGCGTCTTGCGAAGCACAGCTTGCCCAGGCTAAGGCAACGCTTCTAAACGCGCAAGAACAGCTGAGCTACTGCACAGTAGTAAGTCCCTCGGACGGTGTTGTCGGTGAAATACCCTACCGTGTAGGTAGCTTGGTAAGTTCATCAACGGCAACTCCCTTGACAACAGTTTCAAACATATCAGAAATGTACGTGTATTTCTCTATGACCGAGAAGCAGTTGCTGACGTACACACGTAAGAGCAACAACGTGCAAGCCGTGCTCGACAGCTTCCCGAGCGTACAATTGCAACTTTCCGACGGAACGATGTACAACGAATCCGGAAAAATCGAAACCGTAAGCGGTGTTATCGACCAGACAACAGGTTCGGCACAAATGCGCGCAACCTTCCCCAACCCGCAAAAAATGCTACGCAGCGGTGGAACCGGCTCCATTCTTGTACCAACCGTATATAATGATATAATCATGATTCCGCAAAAGGCTACATACGAAATACAGGATAAAAAATTCGTATACGTTGTAGACAAGAACTCTAAGGTAGCTTCGCGCGAAGTAAAGGTAGCCCCCCAGGACGACGGCACCAACTATATCGTAACCTCGGGCCTGACCAAAGGAGAACGTATCGTTACGGAAGGTGTAACAACACTGGAAGAAGGCATGCAGATAAAACCGATAACAAAAGCCGAAGAAGCAAAGAAAAGGGCTGAAGCCACTACCAAAAAGGCTGAAACTGAAAAGAAATAAAGCTATTTACCGCTGAAAGCAATCGAAAAAAACAAACCTATAAGCGTAATAAAATCTTTTGCGCTATGCTTTCAGTTAAAATTTAAAGCACAACAACAAACCAACAAATCGAAAACTCGATGAAATTAGATAGATTTATTAATCGCCCCGTGTTATCTACGGTGATTTCTATAATCATCGTAATCTTGGGTGTTATAGGCTTGGTTTCACTACCTATCACACAATACCCGGACATAGCACCTCCTACGGTTTCCGTTTCGGCAACATACACCGGTGCTAATGCCCAAACCGTGCTTAACAGTGTCGTTATCCCGCTTGAAGAAGCAATCAACGGTGTTGAAGGCATGGACTATATGACATCTTCTGCCGACAATACCGGCGGTGCACGTGTTTCTATTACCTTTAAGCAAGGTGTAGACCCTGACATGGCTGCCGTTAACGTACAGAACGCCGTTTCAACGGCACAAGGCTTGCTGCCTGCCGAAGTAACGAAAATCGGTGTCACAACCCGCAAGCGCCAGAACAGTATGCTTATGGTGTTCTCCGTTTACGACGAAAGCGGCAAATACGACATGTCGTTCATTGAGAACTATGCAAAAATCAACATAATCCCGGAAGTACAGCGTGTACAAGGTGTAGGTGAAGCATTCGTTATGGGTGCTGACTATTCAATGCGTATATGGCTCGACCCCGAACGCATGGCACAGTATCATCTAATGCCCTCTGACGTTTCAACAGCTCTCGCACAACAAAACATCGAAGCTGCTCCCGGTACAATAGGTGAACGCGAGAACCAGACATTCCAATACACACTGCGTTATCGCGGACGTCTGCAAACTGAAACAGAGTTCGAAAACATAGTAATACGTGCTACACAAGACGGACAGGTTCTAAGACTCAAGGATATTGCACGTGTTGAATTAGGCCGACTAACATATGACTTTACCAACAAGGTCAATGGAAAGACGGGTGTTTCCTGTATAGCATTCCAGATAGCCGGTACAAACGCAACCGAAATTATCGAGGATATAAGCAATGTACTTGCCGAAGCAGAAAAAGGCTTGCCCGAAGGCATGCATATAAATATTGCACAGAACGCCAACGACTTCTTGTATGCTTCTATCGATGAAGTAATAAAGACCCTTATAGAAGCGTTCATACTCGTATTTATCGTAGTGTACATCTTCCTGCAAGACCTGCGTTCAACACTCATTCCTGCCATAGCCATACCGGTTGCACTTATAGGAACGTTCTTCTTCATCTATGTAATAGGATTCAGTTTGAACCTTCTTACTCTTAGTGCGTTAGTCTTAGCCATAGCCATAGTCGTCGACGACGCGATAGTGGTGGTCGAAGGGGTCCATGCAAAGCAGGACCAAGGTTATACGTCAACCCGCAAAGCCTCCATCGACGCCATGAGCGAATTAGGCAGTGCTATCGTGTCGATTACGCTTGTCATGATGGCTGTGTTTATCCCTGTTAGTTTCCTTCCCGGTACGTCAGGTATATTCTACAGACAGTTCGGTATAACAATGGCTATAGCAATCGGTATATCAGCTGTAAACGCGTTGACATTGAGTCCTGCATTGTGCGCAATATTCCTTAAGCCGCACGACGAAAACCACAAGAACGAGAAGAACAACACATTTATAAAACGTTTCCACACTGCTTTCAACTCTACCTACAACACACTGTTGGGCAAATACAAAAAACGTGTTTTGGGCATAATACAACACCCATATATAACCATAGGAAGCGTTGTAATAGGCATTGCATTACTTGTGTTCCTTATGAAGGTAACACCTACCGGTTTTGTTCCCAATGAAGACACAGGAACAATTATGGGTACAGTCGATTTGGCTCCCGGTACCTCACAAGACCGCACAGAAGTCATATTGGCACAGGTCGACAGTCTTATAGGCTCGAACGACGCAATAGAAAGCCACACGCAGATTTCAGGCTACAACTTCATAAGCGGCCAGGGTTCAAACTACGGTTCGTTCATCTGCAAACTGAAACACTGGGACGAGCGCACTATAGCACAAGCCTCCAATTTTGTATCCGGTATGCTGTACTTAAAATCACGTGAACTGTTCAAAGACGCAAAAGTACTGTTCTTCGGACCTCCTATGATTCCCGGTTACAGTGTTACCAACGGTTTCTCGCTTAACTTACAGGACAAGACCGGTGGCTCGCTCGACAGATTCTACGAAGTAGCACAAGAATTCATTAAACAACTTCAAGCACGTCCGGAAATCTCATCGGCTCAAACGTCTTTCAACCCTGCTTTCCCGCAGTATATGATTGACATCGACGCAGCCGAATGCATGAAAGCCGGCTTGACACCTAATGACATTTTAACAACGCTTCAAGGATACATCGGTGGTCTTTATTCATCCAACTTCAACAGTTTCGGTAAGCTTTACCGCGTGATGATTCAGTCGGAACGTAGCGAGCGAATCAACCTCGAATCGTTGAATAAGATTAAGGTACGCAACGGTGAAGAAATGGCACCGATTACCCAATTCATAAAAATATCCAAAGTTTACGGCCCTAATACTATAGAACGTTTCAACATGTACACGTCTATGGCTATTACTGGTAACCCGGCTGACGGATACTCCAGCGGCCAGGCAATTCAAGCCGTAGAAGAAGTCGCGGCAAAATATCTTCCCACAGGCTACGGCTATGAATACTCAGGTATGACACGCGAAGAGCAGTCAACGAGTGGAAGTGCAACGGCTATCATATTCGTGCTTTGCTTCGTATTTATTTACTTGTTGCTTAGCGCACAATACGAAAGTTACCTCTTGCCTTTGGCTGTAATACTTTCCATTCCTTTCGGTTTGGCAGGAAGTTTCATTTTCATTCAATTATTGGGAGCTGCAAGTAATATATTGCCATTCCTTGGTGCCGCGTCAAACGACATTTACATGCAGATTGCATTGATTATGCTTATCGGTCTGCTTGCCAAGAATGCAATCCTTATAACAGAATTTGCCTTAGACAGGCGAAAGATGGGTATGAGCATTACATGGGCGGCAGTACTTGGTGCCGGCGCCCGTCTGCGACCGATTATGATGACATCTCTGGCTATGATTGTGGGCTTGCTGCCTCTATTATTCGCCATGGGTGCCGGTGCTAACGGCAACCGTTCACTCGGTGCTACTGCTGTCGGCGGTATGCTCATAGGTGTAATTTGCCAAATATTTGTTGTACCATCCTTGTTCGTAATATTCCAATATCTCCAAGAAAAGATCAGACCAATGGTATGGGAAGACATTGACAATACGGACGCTAAGGAAGACATCGAACAATATTCAAAATAAAAGTTGAGAACAATGAATATGAAAAATAAAATAAACTTGTCCGGCACGTTACTTACACGCTTGGCGCTATTTTCAATAGCACTATTGGCGTTCAACAGTTGCCGCATATACAAAAGTTACGAGCGTCCTGAAAACATGCCTACTTCAGGCCTGTTCCGCGACACGCTAACCACGACCGGCGTGCTTACATCCGATACTATCAACTTCGGCAACACACCGTGGAGGCAAGTTTTCACCGACCCGGCCTTGCAAAGTCTGATAGAACGTGCATTGGAACGCAACACCGACCTTTTGTCGGCAGAAGAAACGGTTAAGCAAGCGCAAGCTATGCTGACTGCGTCCAAACTTGCCTACCTTCCGTCATTGAGTCTCTCACCGCAAGGTACAATAAGTAGTTTTGACGGCTCGAAAGCCACAAAAACATACAGTGTACCTGTAACAGCCTCATGGCAGCTCGATATTTTCGGAAGCATACGCAATGCAAAAGAGCAGTCAAAATCCGTGCTGTTGCAAAGCAGTGCATACAAACAAAGTGTACAGACACAGCTTATTGCCAACATTGCAAGTTTATATTATACAATGCTGATGTTGGATGAACAACTCCGCATTACACGTGAAACCTCTGAGATATGGAAAAAGAATGTAGACGCCATGGAAGCCATGCAAAAGGCTGCCATGACGGATGCAGCGGCTGTAGAACAAAGCCGTGCAAATTATCTGCAAGTACTGGCCACCATACCTACCCTTGAACAAAGTATAAGGGAAAGCGAAAACGCCTTGTCGGTAATACTTCGTGAACCACCCCATACTATCACGCGTTCAACTCTTGCAGAGCAGCACATGCCTGAGAACCTCTCGGCCGGAGTGCCACTGCAACTGCTGGCTAACCGTCCCGACGTGCGCGCTGCAGAATATAGCCTGCGCGAAGCATTCTACGTAACAAACGCTGCATATTCCGCATTCTATCCGCAACTCACAATAACCGGGTCAGCCGGTTGGACCAACAGCAATGGTATGATTGTTAACCCCGGGAAAGTATTAACAACGCTTATCGGACAATTAACACAACCTTTGTTTGCACAAGGACGTTTAACGGCAAACCTAAAAGTAGCCAAATCGCAAGAACGCGTAGCCCAACTAAACTTTGAGCAGGCACTGTTAAATGCAGGGCAAGAAGTAAGCAATGCGCTGTACTCGTACAAATCCTCAATGGAAAAGGCAAACCTCGACAAAAAGCAGGTTGAATCGCTTACTATTACCCGCGACAGGACAAATGAGCTTTTCAAATATGATGCCTCGACAACGTATCTTGAAAAACTTACGGCCGAAATGTCGCTGCTCAATGCCCAACTCACTCTCGTAAACGACGAATACTCCAAACTGCAGGCTGTTGTAGATCTATATGCAGCACTCGGCGGAGGGCGTAACTAAACCCTAATAATTTACTAATATCAAAACGAAAACATCATGATTAGCAACTTAGCACATGTTGACCCAAGCGCAAAAATCGGGAACAACGTAACGATTATGCCTTTTGCCTTCGTTGACAAAAACGTTGAAATCGGCGACGACTCCGTTATAATGCCGTATGCCGGTTTGTTCAACGGAACAATCATAGGCAAAAGAAACACGATATATTGCAACGCCATGATTGGAGTTGAGCCGCAGGACTTCCATTATAAAGGAGACGACAGCAAGGTTATCATCGGCGATGACAACAAGATACGTGAAAACGTAGTTATTGCACGTGGCACTTACACAGACGGAGCTACGAGGATTGGCGACGGAAATTTCATAATGGAAAAAGTACACATTTGCCACGACGTAGTTATCAACAACCGTTGCGTTATTGGTATCGGAACTATCATTGCAGGAAACTGCTTCATTGAAGACGAAGTAATCATGTCGAATTCTGTTGTTTTACACCAAAACAACAGAATAGGCACGCTTGCTTTAATACAAAGCGGTTGTCGTATACAAAAGGATGTTCCGCCATACATAATTACCAGCGGTAATCCTGTTACATACCACGGTGTGAACGCTGTTATACTTGAGCGCAAGCATGTTGGCGACCGTATAATGCGACATATAGCAAACGCCTACAGACTGATATTCAGCAGCGACACAAGTTTGCAGGACGCTGTTATAAAAATAGAAGAGCAGATTCCCAAAAGCGATGAGATAAACAAGATTATCGATTTTGTAGGTAACTCCAAACACGGTATAATCCAGACAAAATTTTAATTTCTCATCCTGATATAAAAAGAAAATCCCGGAAGAACAATCTTGTATGTTACTTTCGGGATTTTTTTTGTTATACTATTAGCAAAGTACTCTTGTGCCATTTCTATAAATTGCACATAAAATAGCAACAAAAAACAGGTTTGAATTTTCCGGTATTATTTGTCTGCATTTCCGAAGAATTTCCCGGACGTGTTTTCACAGGGGGAAAAATATGTCTGACATAATTCAAAAAACAAGGCACATATTTTAAAATATGTGCCTTGTATTTTTTCTTTTCTCTCAGCAATGTATAACTATTTAAAAATGAGCACACAATTTTCCTTGCCTAAAAGCGTCTGTTTCCTTACCCTATTTTCCGTCTCCTTTTGTCGTTTTATTCGACAAAATAATAGGATAAAACGCAGAATAAAGCAAATTTGAGCATTCTCGCTGACAGTCAGAGAGTTTGGCTTCGGATGGAACAAATTGGCATAAGGTCGGGAAAACGGATTTAGGCAGATTGGAAAAGCCACGCGAGGTCGTCGCGGAAACAATGTCCTGTATTCATGCAGGCTCCACAGGCGATGCAGCCCGCTATGGGCTTCTTGCCTAAATACAGCAATTCCGTCTCAATACCGTTTGCCTGCAAGGTGGTTTCCACTTCGTGCAGGGCGGTATAGGTGCAGCCCGTTTGATTCGGGCTGCCATTAATCAACAATACCTTCATACGTTCAGAATTTATGCGCCAGTTCAGCCGCTTGCTTGCAGCCGTCCGTCTTGTTGATGTCACCTTCGTTCAATACTCCGGTAATAAGTACTTCGCCAGCCATCTCCCATTTCAGCAGAGCGGCAGAACGTTCCAGCGGCATACGGATGCCGTCCATTACCATCACGTCGTTTTCTTCGCTGCAGGCTATCAGTCCGCATTTCTTTCCGGCGATATCCTTTCCGCCCACCACGAATGAAAACAGGCGGTCAATCACACCCTTTATCTGTGCCGGGATGGAATACCAGTAGGTTGGCATGGTGAATACAACAGCATCGGCTTCCATAATGGCAGGTGCGATAAGGTTGAAATCGTCGTCGAACGAACAAGCCTTGCCCGTCTTGAAGCAGGTCTGGCAGGCACGGCAACCGCCTATCTTCATCAGTGCGGCATCAAATCGTCGCACCGTGTGGCCGAGTGTCTCCGCTTCCCTGATAAATGCGTCCGTCATGGCAAAGCTGTTGCCATGCTTGCGTGGACTTCCCGTAATAACTGTTATCTTCATGACGCTTCCTCCTTACTTTTGAATGGTATTCGAATTCTGATTGTACGCCTTCGCCACGCACCGCCACTCGCCGTCCATCTTCATCAGCAGCAGGTAGTCGGTGAAGTCGATACGGCCTCCCCATTTCTCTTCCAGCACGCGCACCACGGCGAGGGTCTCTTCTACGTCCACCACGTCGATGCGTGCCTTGAAGTCATCGCCTGCGCCTACGGTGTCCACATTGTGGTAGAACTGCTCGATGCTGCCGTGCTCCAGCTTCCCGTCCAAGTAGCCGAATAAGACGGCTTCGTCAATAAACAATTCGCGGGCATACTTGCTGTTGCCTTCTGCCACACTTTTCACAAACTTCATGGCAGCTTCTTCCACTGCCTTGTACTCTTCGATATTTGCTCTCATGATGCTAATGTTTAATTGATTATCTTGTTTTGATGCTGCAAAGGTAGGTGATTCCTCCAGTTTGCACAAGTACCGAAAAATTATTCATATACTGAAAAATTATTCGGTATATCCCCGTTACGATATATTATCCTTACCTTTGCAGGCGTAACATTCAATAAAGATAAAACCATGTACGAAAGAAAGATACCCGTAGATTTGGACTGTCCCTTGCGGCTGACCATGAGCCTGATTGATTCCAAGTGGAAGTCATGCATCTTGGACGAACTGCGCCACCGTGCCCTGCGTCCCAGTGAATTGCACAAGATATTTCCCGAAGCCACGCCTCGTGTGCTCGACTTGCAACTGAAGGAACTGGTAGAGGACGGGCTCGTATCGAAGACCATCTACCCTGAACTGCCTCCTCGTTCGGAGTATGCTATCACTCCGTTGGGGATGACGCTTATTCCCATCATCGATGCTATGATTGCATGGGGAGAGAAGAATACAGAATTATTTGAAAAGAAATATGGGAAACGGTAATAGAATTTGGTTGCTTTTCCGTATCTTTGCGCTAAGACAAGAGTTGTTTGACAGAAATTTACCGCATATTGCAGAATTTGTGACTGTTTCCAAGTCATTACCTCGTTCTTTGAGAAATGCTTATAAGTAGCTTATTTTTAATATATTCCTATTTCAATATCGTTTTTTTTACAAAAACCGGAAGCACAATTAATCAACTATTTCAAAACGAACAAGCATGGAATAACTCTTTTTTATAGTAGGATAAGCCTCAAACGAGCTGGCATTAGAGGACATCACGTTACTTTGGGCCACAGGGTACACATCGCCCGACCCTTTCTCCTCTATACTAATTACGTCTCCCAATTTTTTGCCTAATGCTTCTACCAGATAAGTGGCTTTTCGCTGTGCTGCCTTTAAGGCTTCAATCTTTCCTTTTTTGTGATACGACAGTATGTCATTGTTCTCCAATTCTCCTATCCTCATCAGGTTAACACCTTTTGTATCTATTGATTTTACAATCTTGTCCATTTGATTGAAATCTGTAAGAGTAATGTCGAAGGTTTTCGATATTAGAAAGTCTTGACCTTGTTTCCGTCTGAAATCACCTACTTCTTGTGTACGTATAGCTTCTTGGCCTATGCCTATACGTGAAAGTGCTTTACGCAACTGTGTTTCGATTTGTTCAAGCGGTACTTTGGTATGATATTCTTCGGGCTTGGACTTTCCGTCGAATTCCTCCACAAAATACTCCCGTATCTCAACGATAAAATGAATCTTATCAGGAACTATCTCTATTTCCGAATTTCCTGTAACCTCCACATATCGCCCTTTGTCCTGTGCATGCAACGAAACAGCAGTCAACAGGCTTATAAACAATAAAAATAACCTGACTTTCATATATTAAACATTTAAATTGTTTTACTTTCCTACCTTTGCAAAGGTATAAATTTATTCAACTCTGTAAAAGAATTTGTAACTTTGCGAGAAACAAGACCCTTATGTCGAAACCAAGAAGAAGCCAAAACTATAAAGGCCCGAAAGTTACCGACACAAAACAAAAAGAAAAAGAGAAAAGTAACAAACGGGTATGGAAAATTCCGTATTTTCCCCTGCTGTTCATCGCATTATGGATATTTAGTTCCATAATTTACGGAGACGTATTTTACATGTCGCAGCAAACAAGTTTTTTTGCGTGGGACAGCACCATAATGTTCAGCGTACTTAACCAAAACTTTGGATGGATAGACGCTATAGGACGTTTCCTGTTGCTCGCGTTCCATTACCCGTTATTAGGCGGAGCTATACTTGCTTTAATGCTGACATTTTCTGCATGGCTGCTGGATTATTTGTTAGGAAACAAAGGAAAGTTGCATTGGATACCCATGCTTTTACCCTTTGCGTTCTTAGGATACTTCATTTATCTCGACTACAGCATTAATTACATGCGCGAGACCTCTTTGGTAATGAGCGTGCCGTTCTGTTCGCTTGTTATATTGGCTTTACTGACACTGGCCAAACGTATTGTAACGCGCAAGCATATCCCTGTCATTTATAAAACGCAAAAGGAAGATGCAAACAGAACCGCCCTGCTTACGTGCGCAGTTGTTATCGTATTATTTACAGGATTTACGCTTTACTGTACCGAAAAGCGCGAGAACATCATAATGACAAGCAAAATGCAACGAATGATGGAAGACTCAAACTGGGATCCCATGATTGACGAAGCCCTGTCAAATAAACAACCCGCACGAAGCGTAGCTGCCTATTATGCACTTGCATTGGCTGAAACCGGACAATTGGAAAACCGTTTGTTTGAAATTCCTTATAATTTCCCGGAAACTACTGTTGTAGCTCCCGACGAAAAAGAAAACGACGGCGTTTCTATTTATTCGATTGACGGAGATTTCTATGCCGGGCTGGTTAACTCTTCCTACCACACTGCAATGGAGACTTTGGTAAGGCGCGGTCCGCAAGTATTTACACTAAAACGTCTGGCGCGGGCAGCAGCAATGAACGGTGAAAGCGAACTATGCCATAAATATCTTGAAATATTAAGCCGTTGCTTAGTAGAAAATGAATTCGTAAAACGTTACTCAGAATACGCTGATAATACGGTTCGAATGCATGCAGAGCCGGAATTTGCACACGTAGCTGCAAAAATGCCGCTTGATGATTCATTCGAACAAAACTACAGAACTCCATTTTTTATCGGATATAATGTAGCGCTTAGAGGAGGACGTAGTAGCGAAGCATTAAGAACATCCATAATGGCCTGTTTGTACGCAAAGGAAACAGATTTCCTGAACCGCGTAATTTTATTACGCGACAGTGTGCTATCTCCATACATGGAGCAAGCCATTACACTGCAGTCAATGCGAAGACCGCAAATTATGAACGGCTACCATTTTGACAAAAACATGAATGTCGCACGCCTTCAAAACTTTGTAAACGACGCAAGGCCGTGGCTTAAAAACAAAGAAACGGAAAAAGGATTTGAAGCATTAAAAGGCGCATGGCTAAACTTCTATCCTTTCTATTTATATTTCCAGAACTTTCCGAAAACTAAAAAAATACAGCAAAAAGCAAAAGGAGGAGAAGGAGTAAACTGATATGATACGAATATATAAATATATAAATATAATTGCTTTTATTGCACTAACTGCCATTTATTCGTGCAGTAATCCTAAAATACCGACGGACTTTGATACAAGTACCAAAGAGGTCGTAATATACCCGGACTATAAGGATGTAGTTATTCCTCCTAACATTGCACCTTTGAATTTCATAATAAAGGAAAATGGGAAAGAGTTTATAATCGTCTATAAAGACGCTGACAAAAAAGTACTACTTACCGAACAAGCCAATAAAGACGCGAAAGTACAGATTGAAGAAAGCAAATGGAAAGAACTTTTGAAATCCAATAAAGGCAAAGATATATATATTGTAATATTTGCAAAAACTGAAAACCGTTGGATTAAATATCCCAAATATAAGCTGACAATAGCAAGCGAGCCTATAGATAGTTATATAAGCTACAGGCTTATTGAACCCGGGTATGAAATGTATCGCCAACTCGGACTATACCAAAGAAATTTAACCAATTTCGATGTATATACAATTTATGAAAACAACCGCACCTACGAGGACGAGAACAATCATTGCATAAACTGCCATAATTACCAAAACTATTCTACCAAGTCAATGTTGTTCCATGTACGCGGTTCGCATGGAGGCACCATTGTGGCAAACAACGGAAGCATTAGAAAAATAAACATGAAAAACGATTCTGTTTTATCTTCAACGGTGTACCCTTCGTGGCATCCAAGACTTCCATATGTAGTATTCTCCTCAAATAAAACAGGGCAAGTTTTCCATATGCTGGATACAGAAAAAATAGAAGTTCTTGATTGGGCTTCTGACCTCGTTTTCTATGATGTAAAAAGAAACGTTATACGGAACATACTGCAGACCCAAAGCGATTTCGAAACATTTCCATGCTGGTCTCCCGATGGAAAAAAAGTTTATTACACTTGTGCAACGGTAAAAGAATTTGAAAGCCTTCCCGACTCTCTCAAAATCGGGTTTGTAAAGATGAATTACCGCAATTTGCATTACAATGTGATGAGTATTGATTTTGACGAGAAAACACAAACCTTCGGGACTCCTGTTGTTGAAGTTGACTGCGCCTCGCAAAACAAAAGCGCAAGCGTTCCGCGCGTAAGCCCCGACGGGCGTTACCTGTTGTTTACACTTGGCGATTTCGGCCAATTTCATATTTGGCACCGTTCGGCCGATTTATACATTAAAGATTTAAAGAGCGGCAAAGTTTTTCCATTAACCCAAGCCAATAGTAACGACACCGAGAGTTTTCACTGCTGGAGTTCTAACGGGCGTTGGATTGCTTTCACTTCACGCCGCGACGACGGTTCATTTACTCGATTGTATTTATCATACTTCGACAAAGAAGGGAAAGAGCATAAGGCTTTTATTATGCCGCAACAAGACCCAATGCAAAACGTTTTATTACTCAAAAGTTATAATGTGCCCGAAATGACACGAGACGCAGTAACGTATTCGGCCGAAGACTTCAAGAAAGTGATCTACGGAAAAGAAGAACACGCTGTAAAATACGAGCAAAACAATAATCAATAAAAACAAATCAGGAAACATGAAAAAGATATTATTTACAATACTAATTGCTTTAAGCGTGTCTGTTGCATACGGCGGGAATGAAGTAATTTTCGATGACTGGTTTGAAAACAGGACATTGAGAATAAATTATAATTTCGTTGGCAACAACAAGACACAAGAACTTTCTGTCGACGAATTAATTTCATTCAAAGTATGGGCCGGGCGCAGGCACAATCTCGACAGTCTATACCTTGCCGGAAATGGACAAATCACAATGAGTGACGACGCTACAGGCAAAGTCATTTATCGCACATCATTCTCTTCGCTGTTTCAAGAATGGCAAAACACAGAAGAAGCCACACGAGTGCGCAAATCGTTTGAAAATGTTTTTTTGCTCCCGTTCCCGAAGAAACCGGTGAAAATAGAACTTACCCTTTGCAATAGCCGTCGTGATGTAACCTCAAAACTCATCCACCGTGTAGACCCCAAAGACATACTTATCCGAAATATCGACAATGCTTCGAAATACGATTACAAATATATTGTAAAAAGCGGCACGCCCGAAGAATGTATCGATGTTGCCATAGTGGCAGAAGGATACACTCCGTCCGAAATGAACAAGTTCTACCAAAGAGCCGAAGAAACTGCGGACGCTTTATTTGCGCATGCGCCTTTTAAACAATATAAAAACCGCTTCAACATAGTGGCTGTTGCAGTTCCTTCAAAAAACAGCGGAGTAAGCATCCCCAAACAGAATCTTTGGATAGAAACAGCTCTTGATTCGCATTTCGATACGTTTTACTCCGACCGTTATCTTACGACTTTGCATTTAAAACGCCTGCACGATTATTTGGCTTTCATACCATACGAGCATATCATAATACTTGCAAACACCGACAACTACGGCGGAGGAGGCATATACAATTCATACACGCTTACAGCGGCAGACCATTCCATGTTCAAGCCCGTTGTTGTACATGAATTCGGACACAGTTTCGGCGGACTTGCCGACGAATATTATTACGACGACCAATACGAAGAAATGTATCCTACAGACGTTGAGCCTTGGGAGAAAAACATTACCACGCTTGTGGACTTTTCCTCAAAATGGAAGAACCTCCTGCCCGAAAATGTCAAGATACCCACCCCACCGTCCAATAACGAAAAAGATATTTACACCAAAATTGGCGTATACGAAGGCGGCGGCTACCAAAGCAAAGGCGTTTACCGGGCATTTCAGGAATGCCGCATGAAAATAAACGAGGCCCCGGCATTCTGTAAAGTGTGCCAGAACGTAATAAGCAACTTAATAACATATTATACAGAGTAAAACAGTCATACAATAAAAGTTACAACTATGAGAGTCATAATCCAACCTAATTATGAAAAGTTGTCGGAATGGGCTGCGGCCTATGTAGTAGACAAAATCAATAAATTCAATCCCACAGCCGAACACCCGTTTGTATTAGGGTTGCCTACAGGTTCTTCACCGATAGGAATGTATCAGAACCTCGTAAAAGCCTATAAGGAAGGATTGGTAAGTTTCAAAAACGTCATTACGTTCAACATGGACGAATACGTAGGCCTGAAAGAAAGCCACCCCGAAAGTTACCACTCCTTTATGGCGAAAAACCTGTTCAACCACATTGATTGTCCAAAAGAGAACATACACATTCTGAACGGCAATGCGGAGGATTTGGCAGCAGAATGCGCAAATTACGAAGACATGATTGTAAAAGCCGGAGGCATAGACCTGTTCATCGGCGGTATAGGTCCCGACGGACACATTGCGTTTAACGAACCGGGGTCTTCCTTAACGTCAAGGACACGCATAAAAACGTTAACAACAGATACACGTATTGCCAACTCACGCTTTTTCGGCGGAGATGTGAACAACGTACCCAGCCACGCGCTTACCGTAGGCGTCGGTACTGTTATGGCCGCACGCGAAGTGCTTATCCTCTGCAACGGACACAATAAATCGAAAGCGCTGCAAGCCGCTATCGAGGGACCCGTAACGCAAATGTGGACAATAAGCGCATTGCAAATGCACCAACACGGAATCATCGTATGCGACGACGCTGCAACCGAAGAACTCAAGGTTGGAACATACCGGTACTTTAAGGACATAGAAAAAGAGTCACTTTGATTTGCCCGTTTTTGGTGAATTACGAAGTAAAAATATAAGTACACCCCAAAATTATCTCTGAGATAATTTAAAATACAAGGCACATATTTTAAAATATGTGCCTTGTATTTTTTCTTTTCTC